>MDSZ01247433.1_pt1 | contig 13643 bp, 14 predicted proteins | sample 811201 | NCBI WGS metagenome assembly MDSZ01 (sample SAMN05326647, study PRJNA326480) | marine metagenome | isolation source: seawater | place: Indian Ocean: North | collected 2010
ACTTTGGAAGAAAATAAATCCTCACGCAGTTGGAGTATATGGTGCAACACAAGTTGGAAAAACAACATTACATCATCAATTAAGAACAAGAGGAGATGTGCCGGAAATTAAAAAAAGAACCGTTGGTCGAGAAAGAGCAATGAGAAAAACAATTAAAATTGATGGTGACCAACATACAATCAAAACATCAGACATAGGAGGAGAAACAACATATTGGAATGAATGGCTATACGATATGAGAACAAGAAAAGTAGAATATATTATCTTTATGATTGACGATAGACATTTAACAAAACATTTTGATATAGAGCAACAATTGTGCTGGACATTTTTAGTAGATACAATATGCGCTCCTTATTGGGATATGGAAAATAGAAAATATAAAAAGTCTGATAAAGATTATCCAAAAGCAGTAGGAATATGGGCAAATAAATTCGACTTATGGAAAGATAAATATCAATTCAAAGACATTCAACAACATCATATATTTGACGCATTTAAAGATGGAGCAAACAAATTAAATGACAAAGGAATACCAACATACAAATATATAGTAAGTGCAAAATCAGATTCAGAAATGGTTTATCGTGGCGTAGCAACAATGATTGAGGATTACTAATGTGGGATATAATTTTAAAAAATGAAGCGCAAATATACGCAGAGTTTAAAAGAAGGAATAAACATTTGTGGGATGCAGCACAGGGCTATGAAGGACAAGGAGAAGTAGCAACTTTAGATTCAATTGTAATGGATTTCATTAGAAAAAATAAAGGTAAGCCTAATATGTTTAGAGAACTATACAAGGTAGCAGAAGGATATATTATGAGTAATTAGGTGATACAATGGCAATGACATATAACCCTCCTTCACTAATAGATGCTACTACTGCTACGGCAGCAAATCCTTTCTTACCGCCCATTAAGTTTGCTAGGGCAGCAGGGGGCGTAATGCAATATGATTATAAAAGCAGCAAGCCAAAGAAACAACTTAAAGAAATGCTAAAGGTTCTTTGGCCTGAAAGAAAAACATTTATGAAGATACCTTATGGCTATAAATTCAATGCTAAGGACAGATGTGTTGTATGTGGAACACATAAGGTTTGGGATGCTTCTGACCCAATGCGACCAACAATACCTCTTCACAAAGTTAGAAAAGGTTATCCAATGAGAGGCACTTATTGTGAGAAGCATTCACAATTACACAGACAATATGAGATGTTAGAGCAACAGATAATAGCAGATGAACACGGCCTTTCTTTTGAATCATACATACCTATGCCCAAAGTGCCTAAAATGTTACAATCAGCACCGCTAACTTCATTAAGGCAATCCGATATTGAGAGTTTGTCAGGAGCAGGTTGGACAATAAGACCTCCACGCATGACTGATGAAAATGCAGAAGACGAACTTTTCCGTTTAACAATGGAGCAAAACGGCATTAATAAAAGAGTTATTGAGTTAATGACTAACGGGGCAAAAATAATTCCACAGGAAGAACAAACAATAAATCCTGAACCAACACAAACGGAGGCACAATAATATGTGGGGCACATCAAATAAAAGCATTGCAAGGCAAATTGACGCTAATACACAAGCGCAATTTAAAGCCACTAATAATCTACTAACACTACAGGACAATCATGTAGAAGAGTTTTTCCAATACCACGGAGTAGAATTTTTGGGCGCACTTGAACAATTAATTGAAGACGTTGTTGAAAGAGTTGTTAGCCAACAATTAACAAAACTAAGATTCGATACAGTAGGAACAGGAACAGAAATAGGAGTTACTGAAGCAGTTAAGGGAGAACTAAACACAATAACTGCCGCTAATATTGAACTTGATTTACAAAACCTATTGGCTTCTGCGGTTAATTCAGAAGTAGTTTATCAAAGAAAGATGGCAAAGAGTCAGTATTTAGAATCACAGGGCTTTTCTGCACCACAACCACAAGCCCCAACAATGGCTCCATCAGCAGGAATGCCTGTTGCTGGCGGTGTTGACCCATCACAAATACAAGGTGGTAGTGGTGCAACTCAATTTAATCAGGCCATGTATCAGCAACAACAAGCATTTAACAACAATTCTGGGTATCCAATTCCTCCAGCAGGAACGGATACAATGGGGAACCCTTACTGGATAGACCCGAATACGGGTCAAATGACCTATACTCCCCCTAGTAGTGGTTTGGGTCTATCGCAGATGATTTCTAAGGGTGCTGCTTGGGCCGCTTGGTTGGCTTAAGTGGTGCAAATGATTAGAATACCCGGTACAATCCGCTATGATGGTAGAGAATATACAATAGGTTCAGAACCAATTGTTATTAGTTCTCCTACCGTTTCGGAGGATTTGTTAGAAAATGACATAGCCCTGCTTATGCTTAAATTTATAGTTGCCCCTTTTGCTCCTAAAAACTACGCAAACATTACTAAAAATCTAAAACATTTTCTTAACTGGAATTTATTAGAAGATGCTGAAAATGAAAATGATATGGAATTTAATGCAATACAATATGAGCAATATGTTAAAGATACTTGGAAGCAAATAGAAGATTTAACTCCAGAACAGTTCTATAAATATACTAAAGGTTTTGCAAGTGGTAAAAGCAGCGAAGACCCATATGATAAATTAATGACATCATTAACTGATAGAGCAAAAACAATGCAGATGAAAGATGTATTTGATAAAATAGGTTATGAATGGTTAGCATCTGCACATAAAGTAAAAGGTAAAAAAGGAACACAGTTGTATGTTGCAGGAGAAAACGTTGTACCTTATCGTAAAGCATTAGAAGAAGCATCTACTTTATTTACTATTGACGATAATGATGATAGAAAAAGCACAGGCATAAAGGACTCATTACATCATAGAAAATTTAAAAGGAAAGGTTGGAAACACCTACTTAATGAAAAGCCAAAGGATGATGAAACTGAGGAAGAAAAAGAAGCAAGGCTTAAACAAGAATCTTTAACGGATGAAGAATTATTAACCGAAGAAGAGATTAAGAAATTAATTAAAGAACAAAACATATATAAATATATGCATATTAGCGTAACAGAAAAAGAACTTTTTAAAGATAAAAAGGCGGGCACACTATCTGAACAAACTGTTAAGATTACTATTAATTTTGATGAAATAATAGCAGACATAATGGCACAACAAGGCATCCGTCAAGAAAAAATTATATCAGCAGGAAATCAAGCAGAAACTGTTGCTAGAAAAATGACAGATAAAGAATGGCTAAGTTTATTCACAGGGGATTAAATATGCAGATGTTGAAAGAACTTAAAGACATTATAGACCCCAATGATGGGTCTAAAAACCCAGACTATAAAAGGGAAATGCCTTCTGAATATGAAATTTCTGCATCTTGGTATCCTAAAGGATGGAAAGACTTTGAAGGAAAAGATAGAAAACTGTGGTTTAAAGTTAATACTAAGAAAGCACTTAACACATTAATAGAAAAAGTAGGAGGTACTGATGACGAAGTTGACCTATCCGATAGAGAGTTAGATATAATTGAACACGCATATAATACAGGTGTAATTAATTTAAAAACTGTTAGAAACATGGTGTGGGGTGTAATGGTAGATGGTACAAAGAAAGTAGATGAAAAAACTGGCGAGACTGTGTTTCAATTTCCAGAAATTAAGGAATATAGTCCAGCAGAAGTAAAATTTATTATTGACCACATTGAAAAGGTAGATGGTAAAAGAAACCCTAATGCATTTGAATCAGAAATATTAATGGCTTTTGGAAAAAGAGGACTATCTGATAAGTTAATAGAAGCCAAGCGAAGTGTAAGAAATATAAAACCCATTGTTCATGCTCCTAAAAACTCAGCATATCCAGAAAGAAGATTTTTTAGAAACCAAACACCAGAGGCAGGAGACAAAAAATTAGAGTTAGATTGGGACAATTTAATGAATATAAAAGACGTTGCACCACAAATAAACGATGCAATTATTCCAACTAAAGTAGGAGTGTTAAAGTTAGAAATTACTGCCACTCTTGCAGATGATAAATATCTTAAACATTTAAAAACAGCAAAAGATAAAAGTGATGCTGCCCGCGAAGAATTAGAAGAAAGGATAGGTGTTTATAGATTAGAAAATATAGACTTTAAAACTACTGGTGAATATCGCTGGAGAAATGTTGTAGAACAATCTCCTGAAAAGTCAAGGGATTGGAAAAGACAAAAGAAATATGTGTTAAGTGGGCATAAAGATATTAATCCTGAATTTGGAACAGGAAGAACCCGCGTAGGATTAGAAGAAGGTGGACAGGCTCGTTTTTACAGAACACAAAGCGTAACAATAGTTTCCTATATTAAAAGGCAAATGGCAAAAATAAGTAGGTGGATGAATAGATGAGTAAGTTAAAGTCAGATAGTGATTTTGTTCAAGGACAAGCAGTAAATTATGGAACAGGGTTTGGATATTATACTACCCATGCAGATGTTACAGCATTATTACAATGTCAAACATTTAGTGGGTCAACAAGTCCAACAAATGCAGAAGTAGGAAAGATAATTAAGAGAGTTGAAGGCAAGATAGATGATAGTATTAAAACTACATTTAGACCAGAAATAATACAAAAAGAACACCATGATTTTATTCCAACAAGAGATGTTATGTATCCTGTATCACATTGGAAAGATTATGTTGGTTTTATTCAATTAATATATACTAATATAAGAAAATTGGTTAGGCTAGAGGTTTGGAAAGGTAATCAATATGAAGACATTGCTTCTGCTATGGCAACAATAACTCCAACAACTACAACTGAAAATCATAAATACATCTTTTATGTAGGGACTCCGGGCGAAGCAAACACAATTAGGTTTAATGTTCCAAGAGGTTCTGCAAATGGATTCTATAATCATCTAGGTGAAAAGACAACGGTGTTACAATTATGTGATGCAATTAATGAAAAATACCCATCAAAGACTTCAGGGTTTACAGGAGAAACACAGGCTAAGACAATTACAGGAGAAAACGACACAGGTGATGGTGGAGGAAACCATACTGACAAAAATATCTCAGATTTCTTTTATGCTTCTCCAAGCCATGACGGAACTAAGGTTAAAATTTCTTCACTACTTCCTTCTGATGCAGGAACAATATGCACAATTGAGGAATGGCAAGGTTCTACTTTAGCAAAAATAAGCACTATTTCTTTTGAAGACAAAGAATCTTATGGAAGAAGAGAAGATTGGTGGGATATTAAGGAAGAAGGAAGAATTTATTTTAGAAATAATTGGCCCTATATTCAAAACAATGCAATAAAAGTCACTTATCAAATTGGTGGAAGCAGGGTTCCGGCGGCAATTCACGAAGCAGCAACAAAGATGGTAGCAGCAGAAGTGCTATTACATGATGATAATACTGTATTAATTGCTGAATCTGGTGCAAATATTGATTTGAAAACTAAACACGACATACTTGTTGAAGAGGCCAAACAGATAATAGACGGCAAGAAACAATTGCTTCATTTAATTGATTAGTGATAACATGGGTGAAATGAAAAATCTTATATTTGAGTTTCAAAAGATATTGAAACTTGAAAAAGAGAGAGCAGAAATAGAAAAAGAAATACTTGCTTTGCAGGGATTAGAAGACTTAGCAGCAGATGACGACATGGTATTAGATAATGCAGCAGATAACTTCTTTAGAAAATTTGAATATGCTTTAAGTAAGGAGGAAAAAGAATGGATGAAATCACTTTCCTCATAACTCTTATTGATGAGAATTGGACAAACGCAACTGTTGATGTTGATGGTAATGCCGCCAATGGAGAAGTTAATGCCTTTGGAGACAATTGTCCGGGAACATCTTCACATAGAGCAAAGCCTCTTTTAATTGATATAAAAAACTTTACTCCCAATCAAGGAAGAAGAGTAGACTTAGATTCAACAGATATTATATTATTTTATGAAGACTCAGCAAGCATTACTCACCCTACAATTGATTGGTCGGTTAGAAATGAAGAATACACATTTACGTTACATATTAGAACATTACAACCTAAAGGACAAGCCGACCTAACATTTGCAAGGACTCGACTACAAAGTTTATATCAAATCGTGCGCTACATCATAGAGAAGAAGGGGCTAAGGCCATCAATAAGTGCTGGTAATAGTGCCGAGTTATTACAGATTACAGGCAGAAGTGATGCTAATGATAGAGGTAAAAGGTTGTTAGGGTATAAACTGACTGTTAATATGAAGAGATTTGGAAGACCAATTGTAAGTTAGTAGGTAGTTAAAATGGTAAATAATGAAGTATATACAGGAGCAGGTTTATCTGCAAGTATGATACCTGAATTAGAATTTGATTTAGGTGCATTAATAGATGAAAGTGGAAAGAATGGAACGTTGATTGCGTGTGGGCCATTGCCCTCACTAACAACAACTGGGTCTAGTTTTGATTCAGTTAAAATTTCTGCGGGAACGAGAATAAAATTAGTAACTGATTTGTATAAGGGTTGTCTAGCAACAATTACAGAAAAAAACTCATCTGGTGCTGATTTAGGAACTCCTGCAACTGCTCAAACTCTTAGGATTAAATCTAACGGGTCAAACTCAATTACTTTTAACCAAGAAATATCTACTACTGCTAACAACAGATTTAAAATAGTTATTCATGGATATGGTGCGCCACTACCTGCACCTGCTGCTGATGATACTGCCATAGTTACTTCCGCAGATGTATGGTTAGGGTTAGTAAATACAATTACTCCACCAACTGTTGATGCAGAATTAAAACAAATTAATCTTGCTATGGGAGGAACAAGAAACTTTGGGTATCAATACAAAGCCGCAGAAACACTTGGAGAAGCGTCTTTTGATGTTGCTTTGAATAACGGTTCTTGGTTATATTATGCTTTAGGAGATATGACCTACGCTACATCTTCATTAGGTGGAACTAGCAATGAAGCAGGAGATACATTAATAACTAATCGCTTCTATTCACATATTACAAGCAATACTGCAAATGCAACATTCCATAGAGTATTAGATGATTATAATGGAAGCCAAACAGTAAAGAGACTGTTTCCTCCTTTAGCATCATATCCCGGTGGTGGCACTTTAACTAACTATCAAGCAATTAATACTACTGATGGTATATACCCAGATATTCTATATAATATATTAGAAAATGATTCTGGAGATTTACCTTCATTTGCTTTAGAAATTAATGCAGAAAAGAATAACGTGTCTCCGTATAGAGTAGATGCTAATAAGGAAAGTATGTTTACTAGAATTTATACAGGTTGTCAGGTTAACTCCCTTACATTAAACTTTGAGGAAGGACAAGAAGTAACTGCATCTGTAAGTGCTATGGCAAGAAAGGCACATGATTGTGAAACCAACTATTCTCCAAGAAGAGGTCAGCAAAACGTAACTGATTTAATTAATTTTGAGGGAAGAAATACAGACGACACTAATCCCTTTATGTTCTCTGATGGTTCTATTAAGATATTCGGTCAACAAATGGCTAGAGTAAAGGGCGGGTCTTTAGCAATAGCCAACAACCTAACCGCACAAAGATTCATAGGAAACTATGACAGAACTATTACTTCTGCTCACATTGCAGGACAAAGAACTTATGATATAAACCTTAACTTGTTAATAACCGACAGAACAATTTGGGATGAGTTAAGGAAGCAAAACGAAACAACAGATACATCAACAACTGATGAGTTAATTGAGTTAGAGTTTACAAAGTCAAACGGAGAATACATCAAGTTTAAGTTTGATGACTATTTGACTACTTCTGTAGACATTCCGTTCCCAGATGATAAAGGAGCATTAGAAGTCGCTCTCACAGTCTCGGCACGAACCCTTGCAACCAATGGTTGTCAATACAACGGAAACTGGATTATACTGTGATTGATGACCCTTAAGAGATATTCAAGTAAAAAGAAAACTTTTTCTAGGAGATGGAGGTAAATTTTAGCAGGGCATTTCCCGTTTAGGGTGGGTGTCGTGCAAAATAGGGGGTCAAAAAATGACTCCCTGCGGAGGCTTTTAAAAATCATTTTATAATCAAATTTCAGATTCCACTAACAATACGTTTGTATGTTTGTTAGTTATATTGTAGGTGGAAAAAACTATGGAAAGACAAGTAGTTAATGATAAGAATAAACTGTTTTCGGCAGTTGAAACTGAATGCCATCACTTGAAGGCTTCGCCCGATAGTGATGAATATGTAAAGGTGTGGGTCAAAGAACCCACATGGCTCCAAGTAGAGCAAGCAATGTCAAGTGTAATGGCACTTGATTCAAAGACAGGAGGTATGGAGATAGACATGAATAAAATGTATAAATTCATGGTTGAAAACTTCATAGAAAAGACAGAACCAAGTCTGTCAAAGATAGAACTTTTGCGTCTATCACCCTATGTAGGAGGGCAATTAAAAGAAATCCTACCAAATCCCCTAACGGATTCCTTTGGGGATGATATGGGAAACTGAGTGATTATAAAAATGCTTTAAATGGTAGGAAGGTTGACCCACAAATAGCAATGGATATATTATTATATAGTTATTGTCAAACGTTTCATTTAAATCCAGAGGAAGCAAAAAACACTCCAATAAAAACGATTCAGAAATTTATGCAAATACATGGGGCTGTAAAAGAGATAGAGTCTGATGAAATTAAAAAAGTACAAAGGAAGGGGTGATTAAATTTCAATAGAAGATAGGATGTATTCAATATCCGCTTCTATTGAAGCCCTTTCCGCCAATACAACTGGTTTACAAGATGTAATGGTTGGTTTAAACAAATCAAGATTTTGGACAATAGTTAGTCGTTCAGCATCGGGTATTTTACCTAATTTCTGGGCAGTTCAAAATAAATTTAGGGCTATTACTGATGCTTTTAGATTATATTATGATGGGCATGAAGCCGGAAATAAAGCCGTAATGGATGCCATTAATGCTCAAGTTAAATTAAGTGACGCATTAGAAAACTTAAATGAAGACTTATTAGATAATAACCTTGCATGGGAAGAATGGCAAGGCATAGCAAGCGAATCAGTTAAAGAATACGATGCTATTGTTCAACAAGCAGAAGCATATATTGATGCATTAGATACAAAGGGTCTAATGGAGTTTAATGATGAGCAAGCAAAACAAATTGCTATTCAAGAAGAAGTAATGAAAAATACCAAAGACATGATGAGTGGTCAAAAAGCAAAGTTAGATGTGGCACAAGAAAGAATTGTGCAAAAGAAATTAGACAAGCGAGAATTAGATGAAGCAGATAATCCGGTTCAAAAATTCTTCATTAAACAACGTCAACGATTAGTTAATTTTGCTAAGGCCATTAACCCAGTCTTAAAAGGGTTAAGAACGTTTTTGAAAAATGCCCTAATGTGGGGAACTGTTTTCTTACTTGGAATTTTAGTTCTTGTAAATATTATTAAAATGATGTGGCCTTGGATTCAAGAATCAAGAAAGGTATTTGTTAGAGCATTAACGATGATTTGGTCAGGAATAGTTAATGTATTGGGAGGAGTATTTAAAATGGTAGTAGGAGCATTACAAGGAGATTTTGGTAAGTTCTTTGAGGGATTAAAACAATTAGGTTGGGGCATGATTCAATTAGTAATTGGGGCATTTGGTATAATGGCTTCTGCCCTTATGCTTGTTTTAAACATAGCATGGAGTGTATTATTTGGTAAGTTAGAAGAAGGACAAAGTAGGCTTGCAAGAATAGGTAAATTCCTTTTTACTATGGTTTCTGCAATATTATTAGTAGTAGCAGCGATAACCTTCATTGCTACAGGTGGATGGATGATAGCCTTAGGTTATCTTCTTGCAGCCGCAGTTGCAGGGGCTATAGCAAAGGTAATTCCGGGTAGAGCCACAGGAGGAGTAGTAAATGAAAATATGACTTTAGTAGGAGAAAAAGGCCCAGAATTAGTTTCATTACCAAGAGGGTCTAGGGTTCATACTAGCAACCAATCTGCAAACATGATGGGTACAACAAACATTACAGTAAATGTTCAAGGTCGTATAGGCGCATCAGATGCAGAAGTAAAAGACATGGCAACAAAGGTAGCAAGAGAGATTAACATGAGAATGAATAGAACAAACACAACACCAACGAGGTTTTAATAAATGGTAGATTTTGCAGATATAAGAGCAGAAGGAGCAACCTTCGTAATGTTAGAACTTGCTAGGAGAAAGGTTCATCCAATAGATGATGCAAGTAATACTATACACACTAATAGAATAGGACTATATTGTGAGACTATAAATATACAAACAGCAAAGACTACAATGCCATTTGAGGTTCCCTTTTCTGGTCTTATTTCTGGTGAATCTACTACTATGGTTATGGATGCAGGAATGGCTAGAAAAACAGTTCAATTAAGTGGATTCCTTACTGACCAAACAATACATAAGCGGTCTGGAAGCGGTGCTGTAAAGCAAGCCAAAATGACAAGTTATGAAGTAGCACAACTATTACACTCATATGTAGATTCTTCATTCTTACAACAAGACCAAAATCCATCAAAATTAATTATATTAATGCCTAGTAGAGTGGATGATAATTTTGATGTTAGAACAGGTCACGAAAATACCCCACATGATGAATTGCCGTTAATACCATTTAACTTTGCTAATAGGATATATGATGTTCCTGATTGGTCTATTGGTGAAACCAAAGGAACGTTTGATGCAATAACAAGTGCTTCTCAAGAAATAAAAGGAATTGAAGGATTTATTACAGATGTAGGTACAGATTTATCGGGTGCTAGTATCCCTACAATTAATTTCAACCTATCATTTGTTCAAGCATCTACTGCTGTTTCAGACTTTATTAACACAACATTTTGAGGAATATGAATGCCGGGAGTTTATGTTGGAAAGACTAAAGCATTGGTTTTTCCTATGCTTTGTGATGGATATATCAATTTAGATTATTCTGAAATGAATGCAACAGATACAGAACTTTCTCTAAGGCAGGGAGTATGGTCGCCCAGAAATACATTTACATTGGAAGCCATTATTACTCCCTATGACATTAATGGTTACGGTAGCAGAACTACAGGTTTTGGAACCTTAGATTCTGAAAAAACTTCTCCACAGGTTGGAGAAACTGAAAGTAATAAAACACACTATCAGAGTTATCAAAGACTTGGCGCAACTCAAAATAATAAGAAAATGTCTATATTTTATAATACTAATTTGCATTTATATTTAGAAAATATGACTACAACAAATATTAATCAGCCATCTGAATGGCGATTAGTAGCAGACTTTCCACAGGCTACTGCTGAAACAAGGTATGTAACAACCCCTACCTTAATTAAAAGTCATAATACTTTACATGGTTATTATGATGAAACTGCTTGGTATGATGGCATATCTACAAGTAGAAGGAGAATAACTACTTCTGCAACAAATGTCACCCCAACCGCCACCATTGTTTGTAATAGACATACTGATATTCCGTATGATGAAAAAGCAACAGCAGCAGCAGGAAATATAAACATTACAGATAATACAAACTTACCTGCATATGTTACAGCAGTAAAAGCAACAGGACAAATTGATTTTGATAGTATTAATATGCCATGTAATCAAAATGAAGCAATAGGAACTGGTAGTATAGAAATAGTAAAACAAGAAGCAGGTCAAAGCGAAGCCAATAATAACGTATATGTTCAAATTACAGATGGTACAAATACCTATAGATTTTACCCGATGAGTTCTATTGCTGGTGGAAAAGACTATGATGACTTAAGCAACGTAGAAGGTTTTGGTTCTGGAGATTGGGGCTATCAAATAGGAGCAAATGATACTACTGGACAATTACAAATAACTGCGGGCAATTTAGCACAAGCAATAAATGCTGTAGGTTGGGCTAATCCTCACTCTCAATTAGATTTGGCAGATAACTCTACAATGTCCAGCACAAAAACATTATCTACTAATCCATATTTTACTTCTGTATTTAATGGAAACGTCACATTAGGTAGTGGAACAACTGCCAATTTTTGGAATGTAACAAACATATCAGGTGGAAACCCCGGAACAGAAGTTAATGATTATATTACAATTACATCATATAATCCTAGTGGTACAGATGTTGTTAGAAGATACAAAGCGAGTCCTCACAGTAACACAACAAATGGAGAACAGGCTACAACAAATGGTGGTTCTGTAAACGTTATTTTATATAGAAATGGCACAAGTCTCCATCAAACTGCTGTAAACTTTAGAACAGCATTGGGTAGCGCAAATGGTCACAATGGAGCGATTACTTATACAGGCACTTCATATACTGATGGTGCAATTACTTTAGTGCAAAATAATGCTGGAACAGGAGGTAATTTAGGAATATCATTCACTTCAGGTATAATTAATTCTGGTGGAACTGCTCATGCAACTAAAACAGATTTTAGTGGTGGTGTAAACTTAAACAACCCTAACCAATATGTTTCAATAACAGATAACCAAGGAACACCAAATACTACTAAATATAAGTTTTTAACAGCAAATGATGCAAAAAGTAATGGGGATACTTTAGGAGATTATAAGTTAGTTAAACTAGGAAATTCTGCCACAAACACGTTAATTAATTGGAAAACAGTCATAGAAGCAAATCAAAATTTAATAATAGGCGGTAGCGGTGCATCTCGACCAATAACTTGCACAAATACAGGAACAGGGGGTAATAATAGCACTCCTACTAAAAGTGGGACAATAGGTGGATTAACTCTTACCACTATGACAGGAGGAACTAATATTGTTTATACTAATTCATATATTTCTATTTATGATGATGACGGAGTTGAAAAGAAATATAAGGGTTCTAAATCTACTGCAAACGGAGGATTGAATTATTCCAATGGACAACTTGCTAATGGATATGTGCATTATGTAATAGGAACCTATGCTGGAAGTGGTGGAAGAATAGCAACAATGAATAACTTAAGAACTGCTATTTTATCAACAGATGGGCATAATGGTTCTATTTCTGTTACCCCAGTTGATAGTAGTGAATCAAGAACTTTAACTATTGGAGCAGCAGGTAGTCAACAAAATAACACATTACAAGGAACATGGCCGGAAGTAAGTAGTGTAAAATCATTTACAACCCAAGCATGGCAAACGCAGAATACTGCTAACATTACATTACAAAGCGGAGAGGCCGCAAATATTGGTGTTGGTGAAACAATTTATAATTCAAATGGTGAAACAGTAGGAACTGTTTCATCTGTTACGGGTGATGTATTAGCAATGGGTAGTTCACCAAGCAATGTTACTTCTACATTATATGCATCACAACCTAGAGAAGCATTGTATTTGGATTCCGTATACAAAATATCTTTAGTTTATAATGATACAACCGGAAGAGTTGAGTTATATATTAATAATTCTTTACAAAAAGAAGCAAAGGTTTCTATAACAGACACAGATGCTAACGATTATAAATTTGAGTTTGATGCTTCTGATTGTAAAATAGGACAAGGCTCAGATAATACTACGCAGTTTTATGGAGAACTTTATGAAATAGCAATGTCAAACAAAGCACAAACTTCTTTAACTTCTACAACTCTTTCTCCCGGCTATAGTGATATAGTCTTTTATTATAGGTTTGATGAAGATGACAGTTAACTATATTTA
>MDSZ01098704.1_pt1 | contig 13642 bp, 16 predicted proteins | sample 811201 | NCBI WGS metagenome assembly MDSZ01 (sample SAMN05326647, study PRJNA326480) | marine metagenome | isolation source: seawater | place: Indian Ocean: North | collected 2010
GGTCCATATCTTGAAAACTCAATTAAATCTCTAACATCATCTACACCTGTTTTACTAGCAGCATCTATTTCTAAAACATCAATATGACCTGAGTTAGTTATTGCATCACAATTATCACACAAGTTATCCTTACATATATTCTCTATACCATTTAAGCAATTTAAGGACTTTGCAACAATCCTAGCAACTGTAGTTTTTCCAATACCCCGGATACCTGTAAACAGATAAGCATTCGGTACTTTGTTTAGTTTAATTGAATTAATAATTGTTTCTGTAATCACTTTTTGACCAATCAACTGATCAAAAGTTTGTGGTCTGTATTTTAATGCGAGTACTTTTGAATTTCTGTTCATTTAAATCCTAAGGAGACTAGACCCGTTCCACTTTTAGTTCGGCTGCTGAGTTTCCTCCCTGACCGGGTTCATGAAGCAAACGCCCTAGCCTCCAAAACTATTATAGCAGTAATGATTTCTAATCTACAAGAAAAGTTTATAATTTATTTTTCTCTCAGTTTGTCAGCTTCAAAAACACCTAGGACGTGAAAATCTTGACAATGTAATCCTAATTCTTCTAAAGATTTTTGTACTTTTTTATCCTCGATGTGACCATCTAAGTCACATAAGAAAAAGAAAGAATCAAATGAATTTTTTTCTGGATAGCTTTGTAATTTTGTTAAATTCACTCCATTAATAGCAAAACCGCCTAAAGATTGATAAAGAGCAGCTGGTTTGCTTTTTAATTTAAATAAAAATGATGTGATATATTTTTTTTTACCAAATTGTGGTTGATAAATATTTTTTCCCATTACTAAGAATCTCGTTAAATTACCTTTTTCATTTTCAATATTTTTTTTAATTATTTCTAAATTGTAAGTTTTTGCACTTAATGAAGAAGCTATTGCAGCTTTTGACTTATCTTTAATTTTTGAAATCATTTCTGCTGAACCAGCTGTATCAGCTCTAACATGTTCAACAAGGTTATAAGATTTAATAAATTTAGAACACTGCGATAATGCTTGACCATGAGAGTAAACATCTTTGATATCAGAAATCTTTACTCCAGGTAAACCTAGTAAGTTATGTTCAATTTTTTGAAAATATTCTGCATAAATATTTAATCTGTGTTTAAAAATTAAATATTCAATACCGATATTTCCGGTAATTCTATTAGATTCTGGAATTATAATTTTTGAATTAACGTCTTTAGAAGCTTTTACAAAACACTCATCAAAGGTTTTACAAGGTATAATCTCAGCCTTATTATCAATTGATAAAGCAGCAAGGTGAGAATAAGCACCAAAGGTACCTTGAAAATAAATTTTATTCATTTCAGTTTATATTCCATTATTTTTTTTATAGCTACAAAATCCTCTTCTGTATCTACACCTATTGGAGATGATTTGGCAAGAGCAACATTAATTCTTATATTATTATCTATTGCCCTAAGTTGTTCTAGACTATTATTAATTTCATTTTGAGATTGACTCAAAGATGCAAATTTTTTTAGTATTTCTTTTTTGTAGCAATAAATGCCTAGATGATGATAAGTATTTTCACTTCGTTGTGATATTTTTCGAGTAAAATTCGTTACCTCTGGAAAATTTGAAACGTTTAAACTTTCTTTTGTAATTACTTTAACAATATTTTGATTTTCAAAAAATCCTTTATCTGAAATTTTAGAAGCTAACGTTCCAAGTTCATTGTTATTTTTAATCATTTGATTATTTAAATGTTTAATATCATCTATATTCATCAAAGGCTCATCGCCTTGTAAATTCATAACAAAATCAACACTTGAGCTATCAATTTTTTCAAGAGCTTCATTGATTCTATCTGTCCCTGTTTTATGTTTTTTTGTAGTCAATATTGTCTGACCACCATTACTTTTTACATCTTCAACAATCTCTTTATCCTCTGTAGCAACAAAAACTTCTCCAATATTTGCCTCTTCGGCTTTCTTAAAAACGTGAGAAATTACTGATAAACCATTTATCTTAAGTAGTGGTTTACCTGGTAGCCTTGTGGCTGACAACCTAGATGGAATTATAATTATAGTTTTCATTGATTTTCTTATTTATCAAAACAACATAAACAGAGGCAAAATAGTACATCAAAATATATAAGCAATTTTTTACTTATAATGTTATACGTTCAAAACAATTTTTTATAAAATGGATTCTTTCGAGATAAATAAAATAGTAGCTGCTATATTAATGGTTGCGCTACTCATAATTGGTATTGGAAAGCTATCAAATGTAATATTTCATGTTGAAAAACCTGAAACACCCGGATACTCAATTGAAGTTGAACAAGTGGTTGCAACTAATAACCAATCGAGCTCAGAAACAACTGTGGAAAAAGTCGATATAGCTGCTTTAATGGCTATGGGAGATGTCGCAACTGGAGAAAAGGTTTTTAAAAAATGTGCAGCTTGTCATTCAATAGTTAAAGATGGAAAAAATAATATTGGTCCAGCCTTATACAATGTAGTTGGTAGAAAGATTGGAGCTGTGAATAATTATAAATATTCTAAAGCACTTTCAGAATATGGCAAAGAATGGACATTCGAAGAATTAAATGGTTATTTAACAAAACCTGCTAAATGGATTAAAGGAACTAAAATGGCATTTGCTGGTTTAAGAAAAGAAAAAGATAGAGCTTCAGTTATTTTATATTTAAATCAAAGCTCTGATAAACCTTTGCCTCTACCTTAATTTTCCAAAACAATATAATAAAATACTCTTTTGAACATGAACTCTGTTAAGTGCTTGTTGCCATACATGTGAATTTTTTCCCAAAAATATATCTTCAGAAACTTCGTCACCTCTTGGAAGACAGTGAAGAAATATAAAATTTTTTTTTGCAAATTTAGTTAATTCCTTATCTAACTTAAAGTTCTTAAATGCCTGTAATTTTTTCCTCTTATTACCCTTGTCATTTAAAGATATAACTTTATCAGAAAATATTACGTCAGCATCTTTCACTGCTTTTTTTGGATCATTATAAATATAAATTTTTTTATTATTTTTTTTGACCCAGTTTCTAACTTCTTTTCCTGGTTCAAATTTTTTTGGACAACCAATACTTAATTTAAATGAAAATTTAACCGATGCAGCAATTAAACTATATAAAACATTGTTTGAGTCACCAATCCAACAAATATTCAAGTTTGAGATAGGCTTTTTTGTTATTTCTTCAACTGTAAAAATATCAGATAATACTTGTGTTGGGTGAGATGATGGACTCAAGCCATTAATAATTGGGATTGATAGATACTTTTTAAAATTTTCAATTTTCTTATTACTATCAGTTCTCAACATAAATCCATCACCATAAGTAGAAATAATTTTGGCAGTATCTGCAATACTCTCTCCACCTTGACCCAGATGAAGTTCATTAGAGCGTAGAGTTAAAGTTCCACCACCAAGCTGCTTTATTGCCAGATAAAAACTTATTCTAGTTCTTGAACTTGCCTTTTCAAACATTTGGATCAAAATTTTACCTTTAAGTGGTGCCCCTTTATCAATCTCAAGGGTATTTAATTTGCCTCTTAATTTTTTTCTCTTTTTTGCATCAATGATAATTTTTCTAAGATCTTCAGCAGGAATATCTTTTAAGTTTATAAAATGTTTCATATTATTCTAATTCACTACAAACTTTATTTATAATCTTAAGAGCTTGATCTAATTCATTTTTTTTAACATTTAATGGAGGTAAAATACGAACAACATTTTCTGCTGCTCGAATAGTCAAAAGTTTATTGGCCATAAGTTTTTTAATAAACTTGGCTTGGTCTCCATGAAGCTGAATTCCAATTAATAAACCTCTTCCTCTAATTTCCTTGATAACTTTTGGGTATTTTTCTTTAAGTAGTTTTAAATTTGAAAAAAAATGATTAGATAAATTTTTTATATTATTAAGAAATTTTTTACTCGAAACTATGTCCATAACTTTGTTTCCAACTGCCATAGCTAAAGGATTTCCACCAAAAGTAGATCCATGAGTTCCTGGTGTCATTGCAGCAGCAACTTTTTTATTCATTAAAACTGCTCCTATAGGAAATCCTCCTCCTAATCCTTTTGCAATTGGTGAAATATCTGGTTTAATTTTTGAGTGTTCAAAAGCAAGAAAATTGGCAGACCTTGAAATGCCTGACTGAACTTCATCGGCAATTAATAAGATTTTTCTTTTACTGCACAATTTTCTCAACTCTTTTAAACACCAATCTGGTATTACTTTGATGCCCCCTTCTCCCATTATTGGTTCAACCATGATTGCTGCTGTATTTTTCGTAATTTTTTTCTTTAAAGATTTGTGATTTCCAAAAACAAAATGGTCAAATCCTGGAACTTTAGGCCCAAAGCCTTCTGTCATTTTTTTGATCCACTTGCAAAAATAGCAGCTATAGTTCTGCCATGAAATGAATTTTGGACACATAAAATTCTATTTTTATTAGGTTTGCCAATAGAATAAAAATATCGTCTAGCCACTTTTATAGCTGCTTCCGTAGCTTCAGCACCACTATTTTGAAACATGACACAATCGGCGAATGTCTTTTTGCACAACTTTTTAGCTAACTTTTCTCCCTCAGGAATTTGAAATGCATTAGAAACATGCCAAAGTTTTTTTGATTGATCTTTAATTATTTTTATCAATTTTGGATGAGCATGACCTAAACAATTTACTGCTATGCCTTGAACAAAGTCTAAATATTTAGTTCCATTTGCTGTAAACAGATAACTTCCCTTTCCATATTTAAAGGCAATTTTTTTTCTATTATAATTTTTTGCTAAATAGCTCATTGTTATTTTTAATTTAAAACTTTGTATAAATAAAAATATTTAATACAAGTAAGGATTGAACATATATCAGAAATTTTCATTCAATAATTGTTGATAACTAAGATTTATTCCTTGTTTATTTAAAACAAATATCAGTATATTGTATTTAATAGAAAAAAATACACAATATCTTGTTTATTTATGGCTTGGGATGATAAAAAAATAGAGATTCTAAAAAATGAATGGGGAAAAGGCAAAACTGCTTCCCAGATAGCTCAGATAATTGGTGGTATGAGTAGAAATGCTGTTATAGGTAAAGCTCATAGACTTAACCTCTCTGCTAAAATTAAAACTAGAACAGCTACGTCTAATCAAAGTTTTGAAAGTTCAGTAATTGATAAAAATATTAAAACAAAACGAGGAAGAAGAAGTAAATTCAAATCTCTAATAATTGAAAAAGATTTTGAACCAGAAAATCCAAAAACACTTGAGGAATTAGATGAAAATTCTTGCAAATGGCCGATAGGTCATCCGGATGAAAAAGGTTTTTATTTTTGTGGCAGATCATCTCTTAAAGATTTTTCATATTGTAAATTACACTTACTTTATGCTTATCAACCTAAAGGTAAGAAAGAAGATGTGAACGATAAAGAGGAAGTGCCTGAATTTATTGAAAAAAAAATTAAATCTGCTTAATTATCTGGTCAATACTTAATTGTTTAAGTTATATTTTTAACTAAGTATTTTTCTTTGAAAACTGACCACCTTCTCTCCACATATGGCAATATTTATTAACTTCTACATCAAATAAACATTTAGCAGGGCAACCAATATCTTCATTTGTTTTATATCTTCCACTAGCTATGTTATCATACTTCAGAAGCTTTAATTGATCCTCAGTGAGTAAAGGTTTTGGTAATAATTGAAATATTTTTGCTGATAATCTTCCTAAAAATAGAGGTACTGGAATCAAAAATCTTTTTTTATCAATTAAATGAAGTAATTTTATCAAAATTTCTTTAAAAGTTATTGTTTGAGAACCCACACATTCGATAATTTGAGAATAAATATTTTTTGATATAACGTTAAAAATAATATCAACTAGATCTGAACTATGGATAGGCATAAACTTTGTATTCCCAGAATAATACAATGGAAATATTGGTAATCTGTTAAGTAAAGTCATAAAGTTTGTAGTGAAGTTATCATCCACCGAATAAACTACAGAAGGTCTTAAGATTGTTGATAAAGGGAAATTTTTCAATATCTCCTTTTCACCATTTAATTTACTTTTTGCATAATCAGAATCTACAGCCTCATTAATTCCTAATGCAGATAAATGAATAAAATGTTCTAGATTATTCTGCTTACAAAGATTAGCTAAAATTGAAGGGAACAAGGTGTGTATATTTTGAAATGAATTGCCTTTTTTTTCATACAGAATACCAACTAAATTAATACAAATATCAGCTTGTTCAAAAAGTTTCCTTATTTTTGTTTCTTCAAAAATATTTGACTCAACAATCTCAATAAAACCGGCATTTCCTTGTGTCTTAATTATATGGCCTTTTTGATGAATATTTCTTGTAACTACCGTTACCTTATAGTTATTTTTAGTTAACTTTCTTACAAGATGTCGTCCTATTTGACCACTACCGCCAAAAATTAGACAATTTTTTGCTTTCATATATATATGGTTTAAAAATGAATATTGATATCAAACTTCACAAAAATGATTTACCAGATGATTTAGATTTAGGCAATGTAATAGCTGTAGATGGTGAATTTATGGGTCTAAACGTAAGACGTGATCCATTGTGTTTAATACAGGTTTCTTCGGGTAATTCTGACGCGCATATAATTCAGCTTGATAGATCAAGTTATAAAGCTCCAAATTTAGTTAAATTATTAAATAACAATGATATCACAAAAATTTTTCATTTTGGCAGAGCTGATATTGCCTATATAAAACATTACCTCAAAACAGACACAAATAATATTCTTGATACTAAAATTGCATCTAAATTAGCAAGATCATATTCAGATAATCATTCTTTAAAAACATTAATAAAAGAATTTATTAATATAGATGTAAGTAAGCAATTTCAAAATTCAGATTTTGGTGGAGAATTAACACCTGCTCAAATGAAATATTGTGCTAATGATGTTATTTATCTTCACAAAATTCATGAAGAATTAAATAATATTTTAGAAAGAGAAAAAAGAATCAGTTTATATAATGATTGTCTTAAATTTTTAAAAACAAGAGTTGAACTTGATTTAGCATTATTTAAAGATGATATTTGGTCTCATTAAATGAAAAAAAATTTTATAAAAATTGCAAAAGACGTAATTGATTTAGAAGTTAAAGCTTTGCGTAAATTGAAACAAAATCTTAATAACTCATTTAACCTAGCCGTAGAACAAATAGTAAAATGTCAATCTAAAATAATTTTGTGTGGAGTTGGAAAAAGTGGTCTGATAGCAAATAAAATAGCTGCCACTTTTTCATCAGTTGGCACTCCAGCATTCTATTTATCAGCAAGTGATTCCTCACATGGAGATTTAGGAAGTATTTCTAAAAAAGATATATTAATCTTAATAAGTAATTCAGGTGAAACCAACGAATTAAAAAATATTATTCAATATGCCAATAGAAATAAAATTTTACTTATTGGTATTGTTTCAAAAAAAGAATCGGTACTTTACAAATCTTCAGATATTAAATTATTACTTCCAAAAGTGGTAGAAGCTGGGAATATAATTCCTACTTCAAGCACAACATCTCAGCTAGCATTAGGTGATGCTTTAGCGATTGCAACTATGAAAAAAAAAAAATTTAACAAAAAGGATTTTAAAAAAATACACCCAGCGGGAAGTTTAGGAGCTCAATTAAAAACTGTAGAAGATATAATGCTTACGAATAAAGCCATTCCATTTGTGAATGAAAGTTTGAAAATGAAAAAGGTTTTAGAAATTTTAAGCTCTAAAAAACTTGGTTTTGTTCTGGTTCAAGATAAAAAAAAAAATACCAAAGGTATTATAACTGACGGAGAATTAAGAAGATTTAGTCAAAAAAAACAAAATTTATATAATCGATCAGCCGGTGAATTAATGACGAAAAATCCAATAGGAATTGATAAAAATGAATTAGCCGCTAAAGCTCTATCATTAATGAACAACAAAAAAATTACTTCACTGTGTGTTTACAATAAGAAAAATAAATACAAAACAATAGGTGTATTGCATATTCACAACATATTACAATCAAATATATCTTAAATGAAAAATAAGATTGTCTTAAGATCATTTTTTGTGGTGATTATTTTTATTTTTTTTATACTTATTTATTTCAAGCTAGATAATAAAGAACAAATAATTCAAAAAGAAACAACAAAAGTTGATGAAACTATTGAAAATTCTAATATAATTAAAGATGTAAGTTATTCTTCAAAAGATACAAAAGGAAATGAATATAACCTAAAGGCTGCTGAAGGTGTTATAGATCAAAATGAAGACGGTTTTATTTTTTTAACTAGTGTAAACGGAATAGTAAATTTAATTAACTATAATATAATAGAAATATCATCAGACTTTGGTAAATATAACATAAATAATTATGATACAATTTTTTCAAAAAATGTAATAATTGTTTATCTAGATTATAAAATTAAAGGAGAATATCTTGATTTTTCATGGGATAGAAATTTAATGATAATATCAAAAAATGTAATTTTAGAAAATGATAATAATTCTCTTAAAGCTGATGTGATTGAAGTAAATATTGAAACTAAAGATATAAAAATTTTTATGTATGAAGATAATAAGAAAGTAAGAATTAAGTCTCTAAATTAAAATGGCAGTAATAAAGAAATTCAGAATAAAATCCTTTAAAAAGGATAAAAATATAATTGAATTTCAAAATGTATCTCTTGCGTATGGTAATAGGTTAATTTTAGATAATATAAGTTTTAAGATAAATGAGGGCCAAATTTTTGGAATGTTGGGTCCAAATGGAGTAGGAAAATCAACAATTTTTAATTTAATTACAGGATTGATTGTACCAAAATATGGAAAGATAAAGATAAATGGTCAAGATGTATCAAAATACCCGGTATATTTAAGAACTCAAAAATTTAAAGTTGGGTATGTCCCTCAATATGGTGGTTTTTTTAACGACCTTACACTATTAGATAATCTTAAAGCTATTAGTGAAATTGTTATTAAAGATAAAAATAAAAGACAAGAAAGAATAGATTATTTGTTAGCGAAATTTGAATTAGAAAATATTAAAAATATAAAAGCAAAATTTTTGTCTGGAGGTCAAAAAAAGAAGTTGGTTATTTCTCTTGCTCTTTTAAGTGACCCTAAAGTGCTCCTACTAGATGAATGTTTTGCTGCTTTAGACGTATTAACAATTAAAATGTTGCAAGAAATTATAGTCAATTTACAGCAAGAAAATCAAATAACTATTTGTATTTGTGATCATCAAGCCAGAGATTTATTGGCCTGTGTCGATGTAGCTATGATATTAAGTAATTGTAAAGTAGTTGCTCAAGATACACCATCAAACCTTGTAAAAGATATTGATGCCAAAAATGCTTATTTTGGTAATAGTTTTAAATTTAACTAACTTTAAATGTCTAATAAAATTATTCTAAAAAAAAAAATTAATGAATTTAAAAAAAAAATTTCAATTCCTGGAGACAAAAGTTTAAGTATTAGATGGATTTTGATTGCCTCACTTTCTAATGGTATTTCAAAAGCTCAAAATTTATTAATGTCAGAAGATGTTATGGCAGCTTTAAAAGCCATAAGAACACTGGGTGTTAAAGTCACATATAATAAACAATTTTGTAAAATATATGGTGTAGGTGTCAATGGTTATAAGTATAAAAAAGGTATAACTATAAATGCTCAAAACTCTGGAACTCTTGGAAGATTAATTCCTGGTCTTTTAATAGACTCACCAATACCGATTAAAATAATTGGAGACAAAAGTTTATCAAAAAGAGATTTCAAAAGAATTGCAGACCCATTAAGTAAATTTGGTGCTAATTTTAATCTTAAAAATGGTTTTGGTTTACCACTAATAATTAAGGGTTCAAAAAATTTAAAACCTATTAAATTTTTTGAAACAAAGGGATCGGCGCAATGTAAAAGTAGTGTAATTTTTGCTGGATTAAAAACTAGTGGAAAAACTATCATTAAAGCCAAAAAATCAAGAGATCATACTGAACTTCTATTTAAACACTTAAAATTGCCAATTAAAATAAAAAAAGAAAAAAATTTTGATTTAATTAGTATAAAAAAAGTAAAAAGGATAAAACCTTTAAATTACAATCTACCTTCTGATATCAGTTCGAGTGCTTTTTTTATTGCATTAACCATTTTATCTCAAAAGTCACATTTAATAATTAAAAATATTAATGTTAATCCTACACGTGTTGGTATGCTTTCTATTCTAAAAAAAATGGGAGTATCAATTGTATTAAAAAATAAAAAAAATTATAAAGGAGAATTAATAGCCGATCTTAATATTAAAAGTCCAAAATATTTAAAATCAATTAATTGTCCAAGTAGCTTAAATAGTGGTGCAATTGATGAGTTTCTATTAATTTTTTTAATTGCAGCAAAAGCAAAAGGAGTCTCTTATTTTAAAAAATTAGGCGAACTAAATAAAAAAGAGAGTCCTAGATTAAAATGGGGTTCTAAAATACTAAAAATGATGGGTGTTAAGTTTATTTCAAAAAATGACTCAATAAAAATATTTGGAAATCCAAATTTAAAGGTTGATAAAAAAATTATTATTAAGAATTATTTAAAAGATCACAGAGTTTTTATGACAAGTGTTATAGCAGCTCTAACTTTTGGAGGTGAATGGCATATTCATGATAAAGACTCAATTAAAACTTCTTTTCCCTCATTTTTAAAAACAATTAATGACCTAAGAAAATGAAACATAAAAAAAAAAATATAAAAATTGCAATTGACTCCCCAGCGGCTGCAGGAGCTGGAACTTTAGCCAAATCAATTTCAAAACATTACAACCTTCTATATTTAGACACAGGAAAAATATATAGAATGATAGCCTATATTAAACTAAATCATAAAGATGGGAATGATAAAAGTTATATAAAAAAAAAAATACAAAAATTAAATTTAAAAAAACTCCAAGATAAAAAATTATTGTCTGATGAAATTGGCACAGAGGCTTCTTTAATTGCTAAAGATAAAAATTTAAGGAAACTTGTTCATTCTTTTCAAATTAATTGTGCGTATAATCCTCCAAAAAAATTTAATGGGGCTTGCCTAGATGGAAGAGATATTACATATAAAATAATTCCTGATGCGGATTTTAAATTTTTTATAACGGCAAATTTAAAAGTTAGGGCTCAAAGAAGATTCAACGAATTAAAGAAGTTAAATAAAAGAACTTCTTACTTAGAGGTCCTTAAAAGTATTAAAAAACGTGATAAAAGTGACTATAATCGAAGAATATCACCATTAAAGAAAACTCAAGATTCATTGTTGATAAACACCTCAAATTTATCTAAAAGAGCGTGTTTTTTAAAAATAAAAAAAATTATAGACAAAAAAATTAATATTAATGGAAATATATAAAGACTTATCAAACCCAGCTTCAAAAGAATTTGAAAAGCTATTAAATTCCACTCTATCAAAAACTAATATCGAAGAAGGCAAGATCATTGAGGGTAAAATAAATAAAATCACAAATAAGTATGTATTTCTTCATTGTGAAGGTCTTAAATCTGAGCCAGTGCTAGACATAAATGAATTGAAAAGCATGGGTTTATCAGAAAAAATAAAAGTTGGAGAAAAAATTCCTGTTCTTTTAGAAAAGCTTGAAGATAAAATGGGTGAAGTAGTAGTATCTGCCAGCAAAGCACAAAAAATTAAGGGTTGGGACAAACTTGTTGAAGCTTATGAAAAAAATGAACCTGTCATGGGTAAAATTACTTCAAAATGTAAAGGTGGATGTATAGTGGAACATATAGATACAGGATCTTTAATGTTTTTACCTGGATCACAAATAAGTGATAAACCTTTAAAAGATATAAACCACTTGATTAATCAACCGCAAAAGTTTGCATTAATTAAATTAGATAAAGTTAGAGGTAACGCATGTGTTTCTCGAAGGGAGATAATTTCTTCTTTCAAAAAAGAAGATAAAGCAAAAATAATAGAAAAATATAAGGTTGGAGATATTATTAAAGGGGCTGAGGTAAAAGGTTATAGTTCATTTGGATGCTTTTTTAATGTAAATGGAGAACTGGACGTTTTAGTTCATTTACAAGAAATATCTTACTCGAGAGTTAATCATCCTGATGAAGTATTCAATATTGGGGAAAAACATGACCTCAAAGTTATATCAGTCGATAAGGAAAAATTGCAAGTTGGTTGTAGCGTTAAACAATTATCCCCAGATCCATTTGAAAAAATTGATAACTACGAATTAAATAAAACATATAAATTTAAAGTTATTAAGCTGATGGATTTTGGAGCATTTTGTGAATTATCTGAATTACCAGGATTAGCAACTTTATTACATTCAAGTGAATTATCATGGAATAAAAAAAATGCTTCAGCTAAAAAAATGTTTAAGGTCAATGATATAATAAATTGTGTAATAACTGAGATTGACAAAGATAAAAGGCGAGTTGCTATATCTCATAGGCTGACCTTAGAAAATCCATTTGAAGTTTTTGAGAAAAAATTTCCAGTAGATACAATTACCGAAGGTGTTGTTGTAAATAAAAATGAATACTCTTTATTTGTAAAAATAGGGGATATAGATATTGATACATTTCTACACTGTAATGATCTAACTTACACTAACAATGCTGAACAAGAATTAACTAAATATAAAAAAGGTGATAAAATTAAAGTAAAAATTTTAGAGATTAAAGTTTCAGACCAGAAGATAAGAGTTGGTTTAAGACAAACTCAACCTGACCCTTTTGATTGGTTTAAAGATAAAAAAATTAAGCAAACAATTACAGTAAAAATTATCTCTACAGATAACAAAGGTCTAATTGTAAGGCCTGAAGGTTGTGAAATAGATTTGCCTATTAAAAAATCTAATATTGCAATTAGTGCAGCTGATCAAAGAGCATCAAGATTTACCGGTGGAGAAAGAATAGATTGCGCAATTTCAGACTTAGATATAGAAAAAAGAAAAGTAACTTTGAGCATTAAACTTTTAGAAGAAATCGAGAAAAAAGAGGCTTTGGAGAAGTATGGAGCTGAAGGTTCTGGAAAAAACTTACCATTTTCGTCTTTATCAGAAGACTTAAAAAAGAAAGATAAAAAAAAAGAATAAATAGATAGTAAATTGGCTATTGTAAAATCAGAGCTTATTAAACAACTCAAAAAATCATATCCAAATTTTTTAACACGAGATCTTAATAAAATTATAGATATAATTTTAAAAGAAATTAAAGACAGCCTTGCTAGAAATGAAGGAGTAGAGCTTAGAGGTTTTGGAACTTTTCGAACAAATATTCAAAAAGAGTCTATAAGAAGAAATCCAAAAACTGGAACAAAAGTAAATGTGCCAAAAAAAAGAACAATAAAATGGAAAATGTCTAAAGACTTGTTTAAACAATTAAATAAAAATGAAAAAAAATAAAATATTTATTGCATGTGATACTACTAATATCTCTAAAATCAAAGAAATCATTAAGAAAACGACGAATTCAAAATTCAAATTTGGTTACAAATTTGGCTTAGAATTTCTTAATTCAAAAAAAGGAAGGGCCTTTTTATCTAAATTAAAAAAAAAAATAGTTTTTGCTGACCTTAAGTTACATGATATTCCTAATACTTGCGCTTCAACAA
>MDSZ01123725.1_pt1 | contig 13642 bp, 13 predicted proteins | sample 811201 | NCBI WGS metagenome assembly MDSZ01 (sample SAMN05326647, study PRJNA326480) | marine metagenome | isolation source: seawater | place: Indian Ocean: North | collected 2010
AAAGTTTTAGCTATAGGAGATAATTTAAGAACAGATATTAAAGGAGCTAATAATTTACAATTGGATAGTTTGTTTATTACAGATGGAGTGCATAGAGGAGAATTTTCAGAACACCTAGATCTTCAAATTCTCTTAAAAAAATATAAAGTTAAAATTGACTTTTTTCAAAAGGAACTGAAATGGTAAAATGAAAATTTATAATACTGTAAATTTGCAAAAAAAACATCAAAGCGGTGTTATTGCTATTGGTAATTTTGATGGTTTACATCTAGGTCACCAAAAAGTCATTTACGAAGCCAAAAAAAAAGCGAAAAAATACAAATTACCATTTGGCATTATTACTTTTGAACCAATGCCTGTAATGTTTTTTAATAAGAAAATTACAAACCATCGATTAAATTCTTTATCACAAAAAAAAAATCAACTTAAAAAACTGCAGCTTGATTTTTTGGTAATAATAAAATTTAATAAAAATTTTTCTTCTATATCCCCTCAAAATTTTATTAAAAAGATAATAAATAAAAAAACAAAATGCAGATATTTATATGTAAGTAAAAATTTTAAATTTGGTTATAAAAGAAAGGGGTCTGTTCGAACTTTGAAAAACTTTGAAAAAATTTATGAATATAAAAATATTATTACAAAACCTTATAAATCAAAAAAGAAAACGATTTCATCTACATTTATTAGAAAAAAAATAAAATCAGGTGATATTATTCAAGCAAACAAATTATTAAATCGTTTATGGAGCATTGAAGGCAAAGTAATTAAAGGTCAAAAAAGAGGAAGAAAAATAGGTTTTCCTACATGTAATTTAAATATAAGCAATTATGTTATTCCGAGATTAGGTGTTTATGCCGTAAGAGTGGAAGCTTCAAAATTCAAAAGAAAAGGTATTGCAAATATAGGCTACAGACCAACCTTTAATGGTAAAAAATTGTTATTAGAGACAAATATCTTTGGAATCAACAAAAATTTATATAATAAGGTAATAAATGTAAAATTTATAAAATTTTTACGTCCAGAGAAAAAATTTAAAAACTTAGAATATTTAAAAAAACAAATAAAAATTGATATAGAATACGCAAAAAAATAATGTCAAAAGATACTCTACAATTACCCAAAACATCTTTTTCTATGAAGGCTAGTTTACCTACCAAGGAACCTGAAATTTTAAAGAAGTGGGAAAATATTAAAATTTTTGACAAATTAAGAAAAAAATCTAAAGGAAAAAAAAAATTTATCCTTCATGATGGACCCCCTTATGCAAATGGTCATATTCATATGGGGACTGCACTTAACAAAATTTTAAAAGATATGATTTCCAGATTTCATCAAATGAATGGAAAAGACTCAGTTTATGTTCCTGGATGGGACTGTCATGGTTTGCCAATAGAGTGGAAAATTGAGGAGCAATATAAAAAAAAGAAAAAGAATAAAGATGAAATACCTACAACAGCTTTTAGAGAAGAATGTAGAGAATTCGCAAAAAGTTGGATTCAAATACATATTAAAGAATTTAAAAGACTAGGAGTAATTGGTGACTTTAACAATTATTATTCTACAATGAGTAATGATGCTGAAGCTCAAATAGTCCGTGAGTTAGGTAAGTTCCTCTTAGACGGAAGTTTATATCAAGGTTATAAACCTGTTTTATGGTCTACAGTAGAAAAAACAGCATTAGCAGATGCTGAAGTTGAATATTTAGACCATACATCAAATACAATATTTGCTGCATTTAAGGTAAAAAAAACAAAAAAAGATATCTTAAAAGATGCTAGCGTAATTATTTGGACAACTACGCCTTGGACTATTCCAGCAAACAAAGCATTAGCATTCAACAGTAGTTTGGAATATTCCTTAATTCAAATTAATGAGTTAGAAAACTTTAAAGATAAAAAAATTATTATTGCTAATAAACTTATAAAGTCAGTTTGTGAATCATGTCAAATAGAAAACTTTAAAATTTTACAAACATTTAAGGGCTCAGAATTTGAAGGAACTGTTTGCTCTCATCCATTTCAAAAAATGGGATTTAATTACGATGTGCCAATGTTAGAGGCAAACTTTGTAACATTGGAACAAGGAACGGGTATCGTACATTGTGCTCCAAGTCACGGACCTGACGATTTTAATCTTTGTTTAAAAAATAATATTCCATCTCTTTACACAGTGGATAATGCTGGACTTTATACAAAAGAGGTGCCTTATTTTACTGATACTCATATATTTAAAGCAGACGCAATTGTTATTGAAAAATTAAGAGAACACAAAAAACTCCTTAAAGACGATAAATTAAATCACAGCTATCCTCACTCTTGGAGATCAAAAGCACCTTTAATATATAGAGCAACACCTCAGTGGTTTATATCCATGCAAAAAAATGATTTAAGAAAAAAAGCAATAAAAGCTATTAATGAAACAATGTTTTATCCAAAAAAAGGTAAAGAGAGATTATTATCAATGATAGAAGGGAGACCTGACTGGTGCGTTTCACGACAAAGAGTGTGGGGCGTTCCTTTACCTATTTTTATTAATAAAAAAACTAAAGAACCGCTAAAGGATAAAAAAGTAATAGACAGAATAGCATCTATTTATGAAAAACAAGGATCTGATTGTTGGTTTACTGATAATCCAAAGTTGTTTTTAGGCGAAGATTACGATGTAAATGATTATGAGAAATTAAATGACATTGTTGAAGTATGGTTTGATAGTGGATCAACGCACAGCTTTGTACTAGAGAAAAGAAAAGACTTACATTGGCCTGCCGATATGTATCTTGAGGGATCTGATCAACATAGAGGCTGGTTTCACTCCTCTTTATTAGAGTCATGTGGAACCAGAGGCAAAGCTCCTTTTAAAAGCATATTATCACATGGATTTGTTGTAGATGGTAAGGGTCTTAAAATGTCCAAGTCTCAAGGAAATGTAATTTTACCAGAGGAAATTTTAAAAAATTATGGAGCAGATATTTTAAGAGTTTGGGTTGCAGCTTCAGACTACTCTGAGGATTTGAGAATAGACAAAAGCATCCTTACTCAACACGCAGAGTCTTATAGAAAAATAAGAAATACTTTTAGATATATGCTTGGTAATTTAAAAGATAGTTATGTTAAACAAGATTTTACAAAAATTGAAATTGAAAAATTTGATGAACTAGAGAGATATATTTTACACAAATTATTTATTTTAAATAATTCAGTTAAAGAAAATTTAGATTCTTATAGTTTTCATAAACTTTATAAGGAACTGTTAAATTTTTGTACTTTAGATTTATCTTCTTTCTATTTCGATATTAGAAAAGATGTTCTGTATTGTGACAACGTTAACTCAAAAAAAAGAAAAGATTGTGTGATTGTTCTGAATATAATTCTGGAAAGCTTATTAAAATGGTTTGCACCAATTCTTGTTTTTACTACAGATGAAATCTATACCCTAATAAGTAATAAAGAAGACAGTATACATGAGTATGAATTTGTGGAAATTCCAAAGAGGTGGGAAAATAAAAAATTAAATGAAAAATGGTCCAAACTATTCAAGATAAAACAAGAGGCAAACTCTGCTATTGAAGAAAAGAGAACCAATAAAGTAATTGGTTCAAGTTTAGAGGCTGAAATAATTATAGATGCAGGATCTGATTATTTTAGACTATTAGAGGGATTAGATTTAGCTGAATATTTCATTACATCAAAAGCAGAAATAATTAAATCTAATAAAAATGATGAGTTAATTATTAAAGTAAAAAAGGCTGATGGTATAAAATGTCCAAGATGCTGGAAAATTTTAAAAACGAAATGTGAGAGATGTGAGGATGCTATTAAAAATTAAGTCTTTTTTCAGCAAACTAAACTTAATTTCTTTTTTTATTATAGTTCTGATTTTTCTTCTAGATAGATACTCTAAATTTCAGGTACTTAATTTTTTTAATGATACATCATTTTATGTAAATGACTTTTTAAATTTAAGCTTAGTTTGGAATACAGGAATAGGATTTGGTCTATTTAGTTTTGAAAAAAGCGTTTATTATAACGCAACTACTTTGTTAATAGGTCTCATAATTTTTATTTTATTATATTTTGTAATTAAGTCTGAAAGAACTGAGAAAATAATTTTTTCAATAATAATTGGAGGCGCTTTAGGAAATTTTTACGATAGGCTTATTTTTAAAGCAGTGCCAGATTTTATTGATTTTCACTACGGAAGTTTTCATTGGTTTACATTTAATTTAGCTGATGTATTTATAACTTTAGGTATCATAATTTATATATTAAAAGATTATTTCCAAACTAATAAATGAAAAAATTAATTTATATTTTTATTATCTTATTAAATTCATGTGCAAGCCTTGAGGAGGCGGGGAAGGTATTACGTAACGAGAAGGTCAACACCACAGATGAATTTCTTGTTAAAAAAAAACAACCTTTAGAATTACCCCCAAATTATAATGAACTTCCAACTCCAAACTCAGAAAAGAAAAGAAAAGATAATGATGATCAAATTAAAGAAATACTCAAAGCCCCGAAAAAACAAAATAATAATAAATCTTCATCAGTTGAGGACTCTATTATAGAAAGTATTCGTAAGTGACGTCTAGCAATTTGATAGTTAAAAATTCAATTCAAAAAAATCTAATAAAAAAAAAATTAAAAAAAAAATATCTTTCTAATTTTCAATCAATTTTTGAGGAAATTTTAGAAGAAATCTTTAAAAAAAATAAATTTTTTAATACTTTTAAACTTAATTACAAATTCAACTTTAGAGAGACAGATATTCAAAAGTTTAAAAAATTTAACAAAATAATTTTTGTTGGAATGGGCGGTTCAATTTTAGGAATAAATGCAATATACGAATTTTTTAAAAAAAAAATCAAAAAAGATATTACTTTTTTAGATGATTTAGATATTGAAAAAATTTCTGAATTAAAAAAAATAAAAAGTCATCAAAAAATATTATTCATAATAATTTCAAAATCAGGAGATACCATTGAAACAATAACAAATCTTTTGTACTTGGATATAATAAAAAAAAATGCAAAAAACGTTATATTAATATCTGAAAGAAAAAATAATTATTTATTTAATTTATCAAAAAAATTTAATTTATTTCATGTTAAACACGAGGGATACATTGGCGGAAGATACTCAGTACTAACAGAAACTGGAATTTTGCCAAGTATGTTAATGGGAGTTAATCCAAAAAAAATTAGAAAAAATATTGATATCTACTTTAAAAATAAAGCTAAAAAAATCTTACTTAAAAATAGTTCAATTTTAGTCTCAAATATTCTTAGTCAAAGAAAAATTAATAATATAATTTTATTAAATTATGAACCAAGGTTAGAAAAGTTTCTATATTGGTTGCAACAACTCCTAGCTGAAAGTCTGGGAAAAAAAAATAAGGGTTTTTTACCAGTTATATCAAATGCACCAAAAGACCATCATAGTCTTCTTCAATTATATTTAGATGGACCCAAAAACAACATTTTTTATGTTTTTAGCAATGGCAACAAAAGTAATTTTAGCATTAAAAAATCAAATCTTCCTATTGATACAAAATTTCTTAGAGGAAAAAAACTTCACAAAATAAAAAATGCTCAAAAAAATGCTTTAATAAATTCATTAAAAATTAATAATATACCTTATAGAGAATTTACAATTAATAGTTTAAGCGAGGAAACTTTAGGAGAATTATTTAGTTTTTTTATTTTAGAAACAGTTTTATTAGGAAAATTGATCGGAGTGAACCCTTTTGACCAACCAGCTGTTGAGCAAGTTAAAATTTTTACTAAGTTTTTACTTAAATAAACTTTGCAAAAATAAGTTTGGAACGACCATAATTTCTTACAATAAAAACTTTTAAAACTTTATCAAAATTATCTTTTGAACTTTTTTCCCTATGTATTATTACCAAATTTTTTTTTTTAAAATTTTTTTCTCTCTTTAAAATTTTTACATTCTCAATGAAACTTTTATCTGCAAAAGGGGGGTCGAAAAAAAAAATATCAAATCGAGAATTTATGTTATGACAAAAATTTTCTATTGGTCCATTAATTAGTTTTGACTGATTTTTAATTTTTAAATTACTTATATTTTTTTCAAGAGTGCTCATAGCATCTATATCTCTCTCAACAAAAGTAACGAAATTTGCACCTCTTGATAAACATTCTAAACCAAAAGAGCCTACTCCAGAGTAAGCATCGAGAACCGAAGATCCGTTTAATCTGATATCAACGAAATTTGAATGAGCAATTATATTGAATATGTTTTCTTTTACAGAGTCTTTAAGTGGCCTTGTTTTATTTGTTCTTAAAAATTCAATATTTTTACCTTTAAATTTTCCACCAATAATTCTCATGTTAACCAATAATTTTCCAACCAATATCTCTTCTGAAAAAACCATTTTTCCAGTTTAATATATTCAGCAGTCTTAAAATTCTTTTTCTTATTTTGAAGAAGTCAGAACCTAATGAGGTAAAGTTTAAAACTCTTCCACCTGCTGAAAGTATTTTATTATTTTGCACTTTAGTTCCTGCGTGAAAAACAAAGTCATATTTTGAAAGTTTAATTTTATTAAGATTCTTAATTTCTTTATCTTTTTTATAACTACCCGGATAACCTTTTGAGCATAAAACGACTGTCATGCTTTTCTCTTTTCTCCACTTAATTGAAGTTTTTTTCAAATTATTATTCACGGTATTAAGCATTATTTTCACTAAATCAGTCTTTAATCTTGGAAGAATAACTTGGCATTCTGGATCACCCATTCTTACATTATATTCTATCAGGTATGGTTCGTTATCTTTGACCATGAGACCAACATACAAAAATCCTTTGTAGGAATTTTTTCTTTTTTTTAAAAAATTTAATGTTGGATTTACAATTTTATTAATAATTTTTCTCTCTATTTTATTATTAATTATATTTGCAGGTGAGTAAGCCCCCATTCCTCCAGTATTCAATCCAGTATCATTTTCTCCTACACGTTTATGATCTTGAGCTGTTCCAAAAAACTTGAAATTATTTTTATCAACTACTAAAAAATAACTAGCTTCTTCACCTTCTAAAAATTCCTCAAGTATAACTTTTTTAGAAGATTTAAACTTCCCATTAAAAATTTCATCTGATGTTGTTAAAACTTTTTTTCTATTATTACAAATTGTAACACCTTTACCAGCAGCCAACCCATCTGCTTTAACTACAATTGGTAGACTAGACTCTTTTAAAAAGTTTTTTACTTGTTTTTTATTTTTACAAATTTTAAAATTAGCTGTTGGAATTTTTTTTGCTTTACATAAATTTTTCATAAACGCTTTAGACCCTTCAAGTTGTGAAGCGTACTTATTAGGTCCAAAAACTTTTATTTTATTTTTATTTAAAAAATTCACTAACCCTTTTACAAGAGGTTCTTCAGGACCAACAACCACTAGGTCTATTTTGTGGACCTTAATTGAATTAAGAATTTTATTAAAATTTAATATATCAATATCAACATTAATTGCGATCTTAGAAGTTCCTGCATTCCCGGGAAAACAAAAAATTTTATTAACTAATTTTGACTCGTAAATTTTTTTGCAAATAGCATGTTCTCTGCCACCACTACCAATTAATCCAATATTCATATTAAGAGTTCTATTGTATAATTTATTGATGAATAAAAAAAAAGCGAAAGTTGTTTTTAAACACAATTCTTTTGATGTAATAGAAGAGGGAGATCATGTGTTATGCGCTATTTCTGGAAAAGAAATCAATTTAAAAGATCTTAACTACTGGAATGTTGATCTCCAAGAAGCCTACTATTCAGCCATAGAGGCTAATGAGAGATATAAAAAATTAAAAAAATAGATGGGTTATTTCCATCTGTCATGGCTCCAAATCCAATGAGTTGGTTTTTTAATTATCATATTTTCTAAAATTTCGTTGAGTTTTTTTGTCAATTTAAATTTATTTTCAAAGTCAGATGCTTTTATACCTTTAAAAAATTCTATCTTAAAATTATTATCATCTTTTCTTTCAATAAAAACTGGAATAATTTGTAAATTATATTTTAAAGCAAGTTGCGCAGGCAAAGTAGTTGTAAAAGCTTTTTTTCCAAAAAATTCAATTTTTTCTCCCTCACTTACTCTCTGGTCAATCATAAGAGCAATGCTAAAATTTTTGTTTAAATATTCTACAGCCCTTTTAACACCTTGGACCCCCTTCTTAATTTGATTTTGGCAAACATATTTTCTTCGAACATGTTCCATAAACGGATTTAAAAAATAATTATTTAGAGGTCTGTAAATTGCTGCAAGATCTATACCTTTTTTTGTAATTTCCATAGACATTAATTCAAAATTTGCAAAATGACCTGAAATGAAAATTACCTTTTCTTTTTTAATAATAATATCCTTTAAAATATTTTCCCCAATTATTTCAACATGCTCATTATTTTTTCTAAAATAATTAAGAAAAATATATTCTATAAAAGTCATCCCATAGTTTTTCCACATGCTTTTTATAATTAACTTCTTTTCATTATGTGAGAGGTTTTTATTAAAAATTTCAAGATTTTTGTATAAAACTTTTTTTGATTTAAAAAATGGCGCCAAATAAACAAATATATAAGAAAAAATTTTTCTACTTAGATTAAGCCCTAAAAGCTTCCCAATAATATAAAACAGATATACAAAGCAAGCTTCAAACAAATACTTTAAAATTTTAATCATATTTTTTTTAAAATATTTTCTAATATTTTTTCATTAGAATTAAACTCTAAATTTAGTTCTACAAATCCTATTTCCTCAAAATTGTATTTTTTTATCCTGAAATAGTCTTTTTCTGTTGTGATAACATCTAAATTATTTTTTTTCGCATCATTTATGATATTTTTTATCTCAGTGTCTGAAAATTCATAATGATCTGGATAAGAAATTTTTTTTTTAACTTTTACATTATTGGCCTCAAGAAGGTCAAAAAAATTAGATGGATTTCCAATACCAGCAAAAGCTAAAAATTCCTTATTCAAAAATTTTTCACAATTTTTAATTTTATAGTTAGAGTAATAAATTTTTAAATTGTTATTTATTTTTGAAATTTTCTTTTCAAATTCATAATTATAATCTCCATTTATCACTATGGCATGAACATCCTTGACGGCAGAAAGATTTTCTCTTAAAGGACCAGCTGGTAATACAAACCCATTTCCTATTAGTTGTTTAGAGTTAAAACATAAAATTTTAAAATCTTTATTTATCTTATAGTCTTGAAAACCATCATCTAAAACAGCGCAGTCATAACCTTCCCTCTTAGCTTCATTAATAGCTTCCACTCTATTGTCTTTGATAATAATATTTTTAAAATGATATCTTAAAAACTCAAACTCATCTTTGTGGTTAGGATAATATTTTTTTATTATTGCAGGATTTTTCCCTTTTTCTCTCAGTTTTTTACATATAAATAGTGCCAAAGGCGTTTTTCCAGTACCTCCAATATAAATATTGCCAACGCATAAAACAGGTATAGAAAATTTTAGAGTTTTAGTTAATTTTTTTTTAAGAAAAACAAACAAACTAAATATTAAGCTAATCGGAATTAGCAAAATAGTTAATAAATGATATTTATAAATCCAAAATTTAGGTTTGAATATTTTCATTAGTTAAATATGGATTAATAATTTTTATGGTACGATTTAATGTCTCTTCTCCAAGTTTATTTATAAAATTTACAACTTGTAAATTTTCACTTTTTTCACTTTTGAAATTCTTTGATATTTCATTAGTAAGATAATTAACATCTGTTATTTCTTTAGAAATATTATTTTTTTTGAAAAGATCATAAATCTCTTGAAAGTTATAAACATATGGCCCATGAAAAATTTTACAACCAAATTTTGCTGCTTCGATAGGATTTTGTCCACCTACTGGTTTTAATTTTTTGATTAAAGATTTTCCAACAAAAACACTTGATGAGTGCTTTAAGAAGTTAGAGAGCATTCCAAATGAATTTATTAAAATAATTTCTTTGTCTTTTTTGATTAATTTATTTTTATCTATAATTTGTGCATCAAGATTATATTTATTACATATTTTTTTAACTTCATTAATTCTATTTATGTGTCTTGGTGCTAATAACATAATCAAATTTTTAAAATTTTCTTTTAATTTCGTGTGAACTTTTAAACAAAATTCTTCCTCGCCCTCATGTGTACTTATTGCACACCAAAAATTTGAATTCTTTAAAATTTTTTCATTAAGATCAGAATTTAAATTTTCTTCATGCCTGCTTATTAGTTTTAAATTTCCATGATAAGATATTTTATTTGCACCTAATTCTTTTAAATATTCTTGCGTTTCTAAATTTGATGATAAGCAAAGATCGAATGAACTAAAAATCTTTTTAGCTGAGTTTGACACTAATTTCCATCGTCTAAAAGATTTAGAAGTTATTCTGGCATTTATCAAAATCAATGGAATATTTTTTTCTTTTACGGTTAAAATTAAATTTGGCCATATTTCAGAGTCAACTAAAAAAATTAAAGACGGTTTCCATAATAATAAAAATTTTTTAATTAAAAAACTTACGTCTGCAGGAAAAAATCTATGTTGAATATTTTGAGAATTTTTAAACTCAGTTTTTGCTAAATTAGCAGCACTTAAAGTTAAAGTTGTTATTAAAAACTCTAAATTAGCATGTTTTTTATTTAACTCCTCAATAATAGGTATAATACTTTTAAGTTCTCCAATACTTGCCGAATGAAACCAAATTAATTTTTTTTCTTTATTTCGATGCACGTTGAAAGAATCTTTGAAGATTTTTTCTTTATATCTCTCACTGTCTTCTTTGCCTCTTAACTTTCTGAAAAAAATTAACAAAATAATTAGCGGATAGAATGTAATTGTAACAATCTTATAAAAAAAAATCATTTTATTTATTTAAGTTGTTTTTCATATAAAGATTTGTACTCCTCACAATTTTGAATCAAAAAATTATGTTTACCAGAGTCAATTATTTTTCCATTTTTTAAAATAAAGATTTTATCAGCGTTATTGATTGTTGATAGTCTATGAGCAATTACCAAAGTTGTTTTATTTTTTGTTAGATTAAGAATTGCGTTTTGAACAACTTTTTCTGACTCTGCGTCTAGCGATGAAGTAGCTTCATCCAAAAGGATAATTGGAGATCTCTTTAAAATTGCTCTTGCTATTGAAATTCTCTGTTTTTGACCTCCAGATAATCTTATTCCGTTCTCTCCTATCACCGTTTCATACCCATTAGGAAGTTTTTTGATAAACTCATCTGCAGCTGCAAATTTACACGCTTCTACTACTTCAGACTCAGTTGCATTGCTATTGGCGTAAGAAATATTATTTTTGATCGTATCATCAAATAGTATTATATCTTGACTTACTAAAGATAAGTTTTTTCTTAATGATTTAAGTGAAACATTTTTAATATTTTGTCCATCAATTTTTATCGATCCTTCTTGAGGGTCATAAAACCTTGGCAATAAATTCATTATTGTACTCTTACCAGCACCACTGTGCCCCACAAATGCTGTCATTGTATTTCCTTCAATTGTTAAATTTATATTTTTAATAGCCTTGTCATTAGTAGAGGAATATTTGAAGCCAACGTTATCAAAAACAATATCTGAATTTTTAATGATTAGGTTTGGTGCAGTGTTATCATTTTTAATTTCTATTTCTTTATCTATTATATTACTAATTCTTTTGAAAGCCGCAGCACCTTGATAAGCTACCATATTAATAGTAGCTAAAGACCTTATAGGTTGGTAAGCTAACATCATAGCAGCTAAAAAAGAGAAAAAATTATTTACACCCAATTCACCAGCAGCAATAAGTTTTCCTGAGTAAACTATAAATCCAGCTATCATAATACCTGTCAAAGCTTCCATGATCGGCGTAGCTCTTATTATTACACTCCCAATTTTAATATTTTTTTCAACAAGATCGTCTATTACATTGTTAGCTTTTATGTTTTCTTGATCTTCTTTTTGATAAATTCTAATCATTTTTGATCCCTTGAATATTTCTGATAAAAAAGTTGCTAAATTTCCTGAGGACTTACCAGCCTTGGAAGTTGCTTTACCAACCCTTTTTCCTAAAGATTTAGCTAATCCACCTGCAAGAGGCATCATTATAAGTGCGAACAAAGCTAATTTCCAGTTTTGATAAAACATAAGAGCTACAAGAGCAATAACCGAAAATGAGTCTTTCATTAAATTAAGAACACCAGAACTAACTAGAGTTCTAATTTGGTTGGAGTCAAACATTACATTGGAGATATATTTTCCAGAATGTCTATTATCTAATGTTTGTATGTCTGAAATTAGAATATTTGAAGCTATTTTTTTTTGTATTTCTCCAGCAACTTCTTCACCAACTCTAATAATATTTATTCTAGCAAAATAAAGCGACAATCCTTTACTTGAAAAAGCAACTACTATCAAAACAGGTATTGTCCACGCAAATACCTCATTTTGCTCTATAAAAATTTTTTTTACAGCAGGATCAAGCAACCATGCTATTCCTGATGTGCTACCTGCTACTATTAAAGAAAGTACTAAAGCAACTAAAATTCTTTTCATATGCTTTTTAACGTGCTCCTTAAAAAGCCTTTTTAAAATTAGTTTAACTTCCTCGAAATTCATTTAATATTCAATTAATAAAATACTTAAAAATAAAAGAGAACCAGAAATGTTGTTCATTTTAAACATTTTCAAACAACTATTTGGATTATTCTTATTAAAGTTCAAAATTTGGTACGTAAGAGAAAAAATAAACAAACAAAACATTGTACTGAACAAGTTATAACCTAAGAAATCTTTAAAGATTGAAGTTATTATTATTACTGAGACTGCATAAGTTAATGCAACAAATAATTTAATATCTTTTTTAAATTTTATTGAGGTTGACTTTAAACCTATAATTTCATCATCAAACATATCCTGAGCTCCATAAATGGTGTCATACCCCAATGTCCAAAATATGGCTGATAGATAAAGAAGGCAAATTTCATAAGAAATATATCCCTCAAATGCGGTCCAGGCCATTATCATTCCCCAATTAAAAGTTAAACCTAAAAATAGCTGGGGCCAGTAAGTAATTCTTTTCATGTATGGATAAGCAAAAGCTAAGATCATTGATCCCATCCCTAAAAAAATCGTCAATAAATTAAATTGCAAAAGAATAAAAAAAGCTAATAAACATAGAATTAAAACATAAATTAGAGATTGTTTTATAGAAATTTTTTCTGAAGCAATAGGCCTATTTTTGGTTCTATTTACTTTCTTATCAAACTCTTTATCTACAATGTCGTTAAATATACATCCAGCACTTCTCATTAAAACTGAACCAAGAAAAAACAAAATTAAAAAATAAAAAAATTTATTAATTTCTTTATTATGGATAAATGCGTAGGCTAATCCCCAAGAACATGGCCAAAATAATAGCATGAAACCTATAGGTTTGTTTAACCGTGTTAAATCTATGAAAATCTTTAAATGGTTCATTAAATATTACTTGTAAATATCAAACACTATCTTCATAATCAATTTGATTCGTTATGGATATTGATTACACAGTAGCAGCATTAATGTTTCCTGCAATTCCTCTAATGATGACAATGTATAGTAATCGTTTTCA
>MDSZ01228927.1_pt1 | contig 13642 bp, 6 predicted proteins | sample 811201 | NCBI WGS metagenome assembly MDSZ01 (sample SAMN05326647, study PRJNA326480) | marine metagenome | isolation source: seawater | place: Indian Ocean: North | collected 2010
ACCATTTGAACTATCAGATGTATCAAACCTATATGTGTAACCAACTTGTAATTCTACTGTTGCTCTTTGAACACCATCTATGTAATATCCACCACTCGAACCACCTGGTGCCGTAACGATATATGTCGTACTAGCTGGTTCCGCTCCATCGTAGAATCCCATGTGTGGAAAATTTAAATACAATCCACTTCCCGCTGGTGATGGTGGAACTTCTAATATCGAACCGGTTGAATCCGTTACAATTTTTTCGACAATTGAAGCAGATACCTCTGTAAAAGCACCCGATACATTGGCTTCTACGGTGTTAAGATTTGTTGCCAACGAAGCTGAAGCTTCGGTAAAAGCACCTGATACCGATGAACTGACCGATGCCAGACCTGTATCGATATCTGATTGGAGTGAAGCAGTTGCTGTGTTCAATGATGCGGTCGTTTCCCCTATCGCGGATATACTAGCATCCAATGATGCGGTTTGTTGACCTATGACATCCAATTGGGTTTTGGTGGCACCACCGGTAATATTAAGTTCACCTGTTATCTGTGCTGCAGATGCAGTGATTTGACCACTTGATTTTAAAATTAAATCCTCATTTACATCCTTGATTTCAGTTTGTGATATATCGAATCCACCAATCGACGCTGATACGAACTTAGCGAAACCTTGGTCGGTTATCTGAGCCAAGGGTGACCCACCTGTCGGTGTGGATATTGAGTTAGCTGATAACGACCCTTCTATCGTCACACTATCGGTAATGATACCACCTTCCAATAAAAACTTAGAGCCCGTGATACCACCATCTGAGTTTAGAATCAAACCGCCAGTTGAACTAGATATCTGAGAAGACCCTATATCGAATCCACCGATACTACCTTCCGTTGAAGTAATCTTACCTGATAAATCCACGTTACTAGCCGTAACATTACCTACATGGTCTACTTTGAAAGCACTTGAACTAATAAATATTGGTTGTGTGGAATCATTGATTTCAACACCGGTGGTAGATATACTATGACCATCTATTGTATAACCACCGATACTACCTTCTGTGGCCGTAACCTTTTGAACCACTATATCCCCATCTGGTTTCACATGAAACCTAGATGAACTAATTTCGATATTTCCGTTTGAACCACTAACAAATTGTGACTGACCACCTAAGAAAAATCTTTCTCCTAGAATGTTTACCTTTGAACCGCTCAGAAATACATTATCTGATCTAAGAACAAACGATTTACTATCTATTCCGTCCCCACCTGTCACGGTTTGTCCGAAAGATATTAGATTGTTGTCATCAGCTTTGAACAGGAAACCACCACTTGCCGATATGAAAGCTGTAAATTCACTACCACTAAAGTATCCCATGTGTGGGAAGTTTAGAAATAAACCCTCACCACCAGGTGCTGGTGGAATATCTAGTATCGAACCACTTATATCGGTTACTATGTTTTGGACTATCGAAGCTGATACCTCTGTAAAAGCACCCGATATGTTGGATTCAACTGTATTCAAATCTGTGGCGATAGACGCTGATGCTTCTGTAAAAGCACCTGAAACATTTGTCTCAACGGTATCAATATTACTCTGTAGTGCACTCGATGATGCATTCAAACTCGCGGATACATCCGATGGGGTGGCTACACCCGTTCCACCTGTTAGGGTTATTGAACCTTCGACAGATAAATCACTACCGTCCCAAACCAACTTATCACCCAAACTAAATTTACTAGAACTATCGACATAAAAACCTGTATTGGAATTTCCGTGTACACCAACTCCGTTGTATAGTTTACCAGCTTCCATTTCTATACCACCGATAGAACCTGTGTTAGCAACTATCCCACCTTCTAGAAAAACATTTTGACTGTAGAGTCCGAAACCAGCATTTGCCGGATTGGTTCCATGTAACCTTGTTGTACTCAACCCACTTAAATCACCAAGTCTGGCTTTTAAATCTACATCGAATACACCACTACCTGTTCTTTCAACAATATCTATGAATGGTGTTGTGGTATCATTTGGATTAGCATTTAATCTGATATAACCTGTTCCTATCCTACCAGTTGAAGCCAATACCTGACCAGGTGCCAATGATTGGGATAAATTAGCGTTATCACCCAAGAAGTCACCACTACTACCGCTTTGATATCCTCTTACAACGAACAGTTTACCAGAAAAATCAGTATCACTTGATGGGTTATCTCGTGACGCACTCTGAACTAAAATATATTCTGTCGAGAAACCTGTGTCGGTTATTTTCTTAGCAACTAATATTTCACCATCATTCGCATAACTACCTGTAAAACCAGTAACATTGACGACACTCATCGTGGTTGCACTAGCAGATATGGCTAATGAACCAGTAAGTGTTGTAGAGTTCGCAACATATAACTGACCACCAACAGCGTTTACAGTTTCTTTTTCAAATACTGTTGTTTTCAGAGTACCACGAATCGATATATTCTCGAACTCGGCTTGTCCGTTGTTCGTGGAATCTAATCTGAAACCTTTGACTCCACTTGCAAAGTCATTTGTTTCTATCAAACCACTTGAATTCAATGTTAGATTCGCACCTACTATTGTGTTCGCACTCAAACTCCAACCACCGATTGTACCTGATGTAGCTTTCAACTCTCCGGCTTTAGTGACACTAAACGGAGCACTATTGAAAGAGGCATGTCCTAGTTGTATACCTTCATCAGCGTCTGCTATAAAAATTGTATTACCAGTTCCAAGTGATATCGATTTACCACTCGCGTCTAAAGTGAAATTAGTCGCGGTCAACTCATTACCACTAATTGTAAATCCAGCTATTTGACCACTTGTAGCAGTGATGTTACCTGTGATCTGTGCTGATGAACCTGTAATCTGTCCATTTGACTTCAATCTTAAAAGGTTATTCGATGATTTTATTTCTGTCGAACTAATCAGAAAATTAGCAATTGTTCCAGCCGTGTTAGCTGTGATTGTATCGGCAGTAATATCACCAGTTATGTTTGCCGCTGAGGCTGTAATCTGACCGGTACTACCTTTTAGTTTTAATGTACTACCAGCACTATTTGATAAATCATCACCTATTGTAAATCCACCGATTTCACCAGAAGTCGCAGTTATCTTACCACTAACGTTTGCGTTTGATGCGGTAATATCGTTTGTGATGACATCACCATCTGGTTGGATATGGAACTTACTAGAACTTATTTCTATATTACCATTAGAGCCACTTATGAATTGTGAGTCTCCACCTAAGAAAAATTTTGGTGTTTGTATTGTGACTTGACTTCCACTTAAGGTGGTCACTCCACTGCTCTGTATACTGATGTTACCCAATGAACCACTTATGAAATTGGTATTGTTACCAAAGAAAAATTTCGATGAGCTGACTTCTACATTTGTTCCATCGAACTTGAAGAACTCACCTAATTGTTGTCCAACGAACATTCTTGGTGTACCACCGTTGAACTGTAATTGTATACCTGTATTTCCAAACGAACCATTATTTATCGATAATGATTTGTTGTTTGAATTCAAACTAATATTTGTTCCACTTTTTATTTCATCACTATCGATATCGAATCCACCAATCTCTCCACTAGTTGCCGTTATCTTACCACTTAAATCAACATTACTAGCAGTGACATTTCCACTATGGTCTACTTTAAAAGCACTTGAGCTTATGAATATCGGTTGGGTTGAGTTATTGAATTCTATACCAGTCGTTCTTATACTGTGGTCATCAATTTCGAAACCACCGATAGAAGCCGATACTGTTTTCAACAGACCATCGGATGATAAAGATGAGCTAGGTGTAGCCGCTGCTGATGGGGTCGATATACTATCAGCAGATATATTACCTTGTACGGTTAATGTATCACCAGCAAATTGTAAGAATTGACCACCACTTTTATCACCTAACAAGATAGCCGAACCTGTCACATCACCACTTGCCTTAACGTTGAAATTAGATGATGATATGAAAAAATTATTACCTGTCGCTGAACCACTTATGAAGAAGTTTGGGGAGTTACTCAATACATTATCTGTTATATCAAATGAAGCTATCTTACCACCTGTGAATAAAACCGATGAACCTGTTATCTGTCCACTATCTTTTAGTTTTAGAATTTCACCGACACCGATTTGTCCAGCACTTACGACTAATCCACCTGCACTACCACCACTAAGTTGTAATGCTGAAGCAGTAACATTTCCACTAGCTTTTACGTTGAACGCTGATGATGAGATAAAGAATTCATTATTCTCAGCTCCACCACTTATAAAAAAATTATCAGATGATATTGCGTCACTGCTTATTCCGAACCCACCCAATTGACCAGCGTTCGCGGTAATAGTTCCAGCCATCGTGACATCACCAGCGTTTGTGAGATGGAAATTACTAGAACTTATTTCTATATTACCGTTCGAACCACTTACGAATTGAGCTTCTGAACCTAAGAAGAAAGCCGATGACGAAATACTCGTATCAGTACCGTCAAATTTTATATGACTACCGTTTGAATTACCTAATAAAACTTTACCAGTACTACCGTTGACGAAAAAACCTTTATTGGTTCCGTCTATATCGGTTGGTCTAGGATTACCGGCTGATATTATACCACCTTCACTCGAACTTATAAATAAATTATTAGCATTAAGTCTAAATATATCGACATCAATATTCAATAACGAAGCTGTGACGTTAATATCCTCCGACCTAATACTTACTCCATCATTATCAACATGTATAAATGAATCAGCAGTACCGATTGCAAATTTGAATATTCCATCGGTATCTATTCCGGCTCTGAACCCACCTTGTAAATCACCCTTGTTAAAAGTAGAACCACTACCAATTGATATTAGTTTATCGGCACTACTCATGGTTATGGCACTGTTACCAGTACCAGATGTCAACGAACCCGCGTTAATTTGAAATCCACCAACATCACCACTCGTAGCACTTATTGTACCACCCAAATCTATATTGGATGCAGTTATGTTACCACTATGGTCAACTTTGAATGCACTTGAGCTGATGAATAAATCTTCCGATGAGTTACCAAGGATTACACCTGTGGTAGAAATCGTAGAACCACCAATATCAAAACCACCTATTGTCCCGCCCGTCGCTGAAATCTCACCAGACATAGTTACATCACCGTCAGCCGTCAACTCAAAATTAGATGAAGATATTTGTAGGTTACCATTAGACCCACTTATAAAATTTGCTGGATTTAATTTCTTACCTAAAAAGAATGTCGAGGTCTTAACATCGAACTGTGATGGATTAGTCCTAAATTTTAAAAAACTTTCATCAACACCTGTGGTTCCATCATGAATCTCAATACCAGCACCGATGTAGTTATCAGGTGCATCTGGTAAGACAGAACCGCTGAAAATCATGAATCCACCCTTACCACCTAAAGATGCACTCTCGAAACCCTCATATCCAACAGACCTTACGAATGCTGAGTTTACACCAGCAGCTTCGATACCCGAATCAACCGCGTTACCTAGGAATAAAGAGCCTGTCAAAAGATTACCATCACCATCGATTACAAGTGCCGAACCAGATATCGGAACATCTTGTAATACCGTAACAGTCTCGGCTACATTATTGTTGATATCAAAATATTCTATTAGGAAATCAAATCTATCAGGCCTTATAGACCTCGGTATCGGAACTTTTAAATCAAATTCGTCGGGTGAGAAACCGGTATCCATTGCTGGTCTGAGAGATAAATCACTTATAAACCATTCACCGGACTCAGCTCTTAATTGTAATACAGTATCTGTGTTTACGGTTCTATCTAGATTAAATTTTGGTTTGAACGTATGCTCTATTGTTTCGAAGTTTTGGATACCATCCACATCTTCATCTAACTGTAGAACAACAGGTTCACCGGTCGCCTCATCCGTAAGTTCGAATCCAAATCTATTGTGAGATGTTACGAGGGAGGAATCATTTATATTCGAGCCTGACAAATGAAAGTATAATTTACCTTTTCTTGAAGTAGCTCCACTTTCATTTAAAACTTTATCTTTTATCTGTCCTTTGACTTTTGCGGATAAAGTATAGGTCACATCTTTTCTAATTGTGAATGATTGTCCTACTTTAGTCTCAACGACAACACTTTGATTTAAACCTAGGTTGGAACCACTTATGTTTAAAGCATCAATGATGTTTGATGAATTATAGTCCGATATAACATTAGTACCCTTTGTGGTTCCGTCCATTGAAAATTTATTCCAATAGGTGTCTATGTGTGACTGATTTATAAAATAACCTGTTCGTAGTGCACCAGACGGAGAATCCACATCCCTTAATAACTCTGGTGATTCTACAATGACATCAGTCAATACTGTGAAATCCGCACCCGCGGCCTCACTTTTTCCATGAACTCGTATCCTATATATATCACCGGAGAAAGTCCTCATATCTTTTATTGTCAAATCAAGTAACGAATCAAAATTTATAGCTGATTGGGATGGGGAACTATCCACGGCACTAAAAGATGCTGTAATTGGTGCACTTGAGAAATCCTCTATCGTGGCTTCTTTTATATCGGTGTTCACTGGTTGACTACCAGTTGGTAAAAATACTATTGGTGGTTCTTCTGGTATTATTGTCTTATCATCAAGAACCTCTAGAATCTTGGTTTCGAATTTCGGTACAGTTACGAGTTCTTCTTTTGTCTGACCGGTTATACTATCAACTGTAAATATTTTGATATCATGTTGGCCAATCTCTACTGTCCCACCCTGCATATCCGATGTGAAAGTCGCATCCGATGTTTTGATTTTGAACTTTGGTTCTTCCAAAGACGCGAACCTTCTAGACAATCCTCTTCTTTTAATAATACTAGGAACCTTACCTCGTAAACCTGTCTTATATTTAAACTCATCTTTGAAACGCCTAATATCCTTAAGGGTATCCGAAACAGAGTTTGGTAGAGCCTCTTTTTCAAGACTGCCTGATTCTATCTGTATCACCGAACCTTTTAAATCAGATCTTGTCAATCCGTCCGCAGTCGTCTTGACTATTGATTGACTAATCGGAGATAGAACTGTTTTTGCCTGAACAACCTCTTGAAACTCTGTCGTTGGATTCTTGAAAAATCTGATTGGTTGAGTGTTAATAATTGTTGATAAATCAACATCAATATCTGCCTGATATCTAACATTATATGCATTCTGAAATTCAATAGGTACGTCTACCAAATTAGGATTTAACTCACCCAAAATAGTCAGAGTAGCGATACCAGGATAATTTATTGGTGGAGAGTAGACCTCAATAGTTACATATCGATATGGTGTGTGCGGTGGGGTCTCATCACCTATAAAATCAACAGGTGTCATAAAAATGGTGTTACCCTCGGAATCGAGTAATTCCATTTTTAATTCTATCCCTTCACGTAGTAAGTCCGAGCCAAATAATTTGAAAGCATGTCTACCTTGAGTTAAGGTCTCTGGTAGGTCTTGTACGTTAAAATATTGATTATCGGTGTCTTCGATGAAAACACTTACTTGGTCTAGATTCTGTAATGTTAAACGCTTTGGTAAAAATCCCATTTAGAATATTCCTATATATCAAGTATAAATATCAATATCGGAAAATAATAAATAGAAAGTATCCCTAAAGTGGTTAAAAAGTAGTCAACTGATAATTATAGATATGAAAGAAAAATTTGTTAATATAAAAATCAGAGAAGAGTTTCGTGATATGTTGAAAGATTACTCCAAACATCACGGATATAAAATGTATGCTTTGTTAGAGGAATTGATAAAACAAAAATGTACGAAGAGAATATTATATTCTAATCAAAAATAATATTACTATGTGAGTTTGTTTTTTTGACTTCCAACAAAGTATCCACCGCATCTCTCATTGAATCGATATGAGATACTATAAGTGAGAATTGAAATTGTGTTTTGAGATATTGAAATAAACTATAGACTGAATTTATGTTTTCACTATCCATGGTTCCCCAACCCTCATCGATAGCTAAGAAATTAGAACGTGGTAGGTTGGATACATTTATTAACCCCACACGGATAGCGAGTGATGATATGAATCTCTCCATGCCGCTACTCAACTCAAGAGGCCAGACCCTATCATCATCATAAACGATATGGGTATCGATTACTTTACCATCCATGTTGAATATGATACTGAAGTCAACAATCTGAGATAGGATATCATTCACAGCACCTTCAACCGTTGGTAATGATTTACTAATCAAATCGTAAGGTACACCATCTCTTCTGATGGCTTCCAATAGGTATTGATAGGCCTGATGGTCACCCTCTAGTTTCTCTACCTTTGAAATATTATCGTTAATTTGTTTTTCATTGGTTTTCAAAACTTTTATATCAGCATAAAGTTTTTTGACCTTATTCGATACGGTGTCTAGTTGGTAATCTAGATTATCGCTTTGATTTTGTAAGTTATCTATTTCTGATTCAATCTGAGTGTTGAAAAGAATATCTTTTTCATGATTGTGATATTTTTGTATTTCAGAGTTTATTGAATTCAATTGATTGAATATGTTGTTTCTTTTTTCTTCTAATAAATTCTGTTGTGTCTTTGTATGTGTTTCCTTAACATTTAATGAATGTAATTGTTCTAACAAAGAATCTAAATCCGTCTTGAAAGCCCTTACCTTGAACATTTTTTGTATTCTATCTTCCATGGTCTTTTTCTTAGCAACATATTGTTGTGCCAACAACTTATCCTTATCTAAATTTTTCTGTGTTTCGATGGCATCAAGTGTGAACGGATTACTCATACAATTATCACAGTCTTCATCATAAGTTAAATTACCAAGTTTTTCAATCTTATCTAATTTTTGTCTAACATCTATTTTGAGTTTGTCAATTTCGATTTGAAATAAATCTCTCTCGTCCTCTAATTTTTCAAGCTTAGAATACTTTTCACTAACTTTATCTTTTTCATACTGTGATATTTTTGTATTCAAATCTTTTTGCTCCAAGGAAAAAGTCTTTATCAACGTTTTTGTGTTAGCTAATTGGTCATCAACGTTATATAACAACCCATCTAATTTATCTTTTTCTTTGGATAATAAAGATATATCTCTTACGTTTGTGTCAATGGGTTTTAGTCTTACCGTCTGTTGTTTTATTTTAGACAATACATCTCTAATTTCTTTCTTTACTTTTCTTTCATCGGATTTGAATTGTTTATGTTTTTCTTCAAGTAGATTTAGTTCTTCCGTTATGTTGGCTAACTCTGTGTCATAATCAGCTTTTTTGAAATTCTTCAACAGAGTATCCACCTCTTTGATATCTTCGGTTGCTAAGGTGTACAATCTATCAAATATTGTGAGTCCCATAAACTGAGATAACAATTCTTTTCTTTCTTTTTGGGTCTTGTCAATAAATACTGTTGAGTTATTCTGAGAACTCATCGTGGTCAAAATAAATTCATCGAAACTTCCGATAACTTTCTGTATGTTCTTTTGTGTTGTCCTTCGTTGGTCTCCGTTCAGACTTACACGCTCTCCACTTTCATCAATCAAGTAAAACTCTACATCAACTTTAACATGACCTGTTCTGAGGTTCTTCTTACCTTTTTTCTCGATAAAATAATCTATACCGTCTATTTCAAAATTAACTTTACAACGCATGGTGGTTTTAGAGTTGTTGATTATATTATCAGCCTTGTAGGCACGAGACGATGTATCGAATAAACAAAAACATAAGGAATCCAAAAGAGCTGATTTACCGGTTGCATTCGGTGCGAACATACCGATTATACCGTTCAGTTTGGTGAAATCCACAACGTTATCCTCTCCGTAAGAAAACATGTTTGAAAACTCGAATCTTTTAAGTTTCCAATTTATATTTCTTTGGACATCAGCATCTGGTATGTTGGTGTTAAGTTCAGTCAAAATATTTTTTATTTTAATCATCATGTCATCATCGATAAAATAATTATTATTCAAATAATCACTTATAAGTTTCAACTGATAATCAACATTATTGACATCACCGATATTAATTTTATTATCACGAATCTTTTCGGTTGATAATCCATCAACCCTACTGATTACTGATTCCTGCACCTTACCCATCTTATGTACTTTAGCCATAAGTTTTTTCAGCTCAGATGGTTTGGTGTTTGAAACTCTAACTCTTAATCTTGGTTTCTTTGGTAGGTCTGATAGGTCTGGTAGGGTGTTGTTGTCTATGTTGATGGTGTAGTAACCATACTCATTCGGTATCTCGATATATTCTGATTTACGCGATGGGACATCCCATAACAAATAACCCTTACCTATATCCTCACCATGATTTTGTTGGACAAGCGAACCACAATACGATATGGTTTGTTCTTTGTTCAAATGTTGTCTTTTGTGAATATCACCTAGTAATCCTAAATCATAGCCCTTGAATTTAGTTATCTTTACATCGGACGGCAGGTTAAATCCTAAATCAGTTTCGCATTTATCTACAGTTCCATGAAACAATACGACCTTAGTTCTATCACCAGGTACATCCTTAGCTTTTATATAATCCTTTTCTTTGTCCCAAACATCCCATACGATGAAATCGGTATCAGCACAAGTATAGACACCTGTCCTTTTTAAGTAATGTAGATTAGGGTGGTTCAGATTATCAACGATTGGTGTTAGACAATCCATTCTGTTGAGATTATTCAGATTACAATCGTGGTTACCAGCTATTATAATTGTTGGACATATATCAGCTAAATTTTTGAACAACCTAGATAGTTGGTCGATAAGTTCGGGTGACATATCTGTTTTTGAATGTGCAATATCACCACCGATATAAGCAACGGCATTATCTTTATTTTTCCTAACTTCATAATACAGACCCTCGAAAACTTGTTCGTACTCTTTATGTCTCTTAAGATTACGAATCTGAATGTCTGAAATGTGGTGTATATATTTTAATTTACGAAACGGAACTTTGATTTTTTGTTGTATCAAGTATTATCCTTTAGATATTTTCTGACTTTATTAATTTTTGAATTAGGTACGATTATATCCCAAGCGGTCTCCTCAGAGAGTCCACCATTTTCATAGTATATAGTAGAACGGTGTAGACCAAAGCGGTCAACCAATTCCTCACACAATTTATCATTGTCAATATGGACTTTCCACTCTTCATCGTTGAATCTCCATATGTCTTTTTGTTTTGCCATGTAATCTTACCTTCATCAAATCCGAAAACTTAGTTTTCTTTGTTCTATCTATTAAATATAACAATCTTTGAAAACCTGTTTCACTAGGGTCTTTCTCGTCGAAATTCATCATTCTGACCTCGATACCATGATTTATGAACTGTTCGGTTATCTTCACCGCGTCATCAATAGCATCTTTATCTAATGCTAAATATAAAGTTTTTACTCTAGATTCAATTATTTTTTTCATCAGAGTATCCATGACTGTTTTACCAAATAACGGAATAGCGTTTCGTTTGAAAGCCATGGCATCGAATACACCCTCACATAGTATTATAGGTTCATCCCAATTTATAAATAGGTCGAATCCAACGATATCCTTGGTCGTCGTAGAATTACGATATTTCATTTTATTATTGTAAAAGTCCCTACCGACAAAAAAATTGAGTTTACCGTCTGAGTCATAAGAGGGAATTATTATCCTATTGGAATACAGACCAGAGTCACAATATCCTATGTCGTATTTTAAAATATCTTCATCGGTGATATCACGTTTGTATAGATAACTCAGAGCATGTCTTTTAACAATACTATCACCACCGTTCCAAAGAGGTTTGTATTCCTTTGGTAGTCGTACGGATTCTATCTTATCCTCAGTTGGTTTATACGAGGGTAGGTCATCAACCAGCTCTGATAGTTCAGAGAATTGTTCTGTTGTAGCTCCAACCTTTTTCAGAAGTTGAAACAGATTACGACCACCAACGTTGGATACCCAACAATGCCATTTACCGGTTGATATGTTTATTTGTAGTTTGGGTTTGTGATGTGAGATGAACGGTGACCAATACATATACTCATCTCTTTTTCTTAACTTCGTTCCAGCCGAACCCACGACTCTGTTTAGAAGATTTATTATTTTATTCATCCAATAATTCTAATAATTTTTCAAATTCAAGTGCGACATAAGTTTTTGTTCTATTTCTTTTAAATATCACGATAGGTGTGTGCTCACCACTATTTGTTTCGGATTGTTCCAATGACTTCCAAATGTTTAGTTTCTCTTGATTTTTACATTCAACGGAAAAAGGAAATAGTTTACGAGCCGCGGGTGATAATAGAATATCTTCACCACTTTCACCCATCGTAATTGAACGAACATCATCGGATTCCAATGAATTAAATTTTTCGAGGATTAAATCTCTGACTTTATTTTGTAACCTTTTACCTTTATTCTTTGCGGAACGAGGTTTCATATATTATTCTTTTCTTTGGTTTTAAAAAGTAACCATTAATAATTAGTTGGAATTTTTTTTAAATACAATTTTTTTTTACAACCACTTTTTTATTTCTTTTTTAGCGAATCTTTCGGCTTTTTCTTCCCATTTGTTATCATCGTGTGGGTCTAAACCGCGGTAGGTAGCCATCGTCCCAGCTTGTACATATTTCTTCAAATACTTTCTCAGTCCTAATCTTTTGGCGTCCAAAGCATGACCTATCTCATGTAGGACTGTCATGTAAAATTCTTTCAAGTTCGGATAGGATGGTCTGATGGTTATTGTATCGGTCTCTGGCACGTATTCGCCAAAATTTTTACCTGTACCAATCTTGACCTTTGATCTTAATCCATATCGTTTCACAAGTTCGGATGCTTCATAGTGATAATCAACTCTTTCAAGTAATGGTTTCAATTTTATCATCTCATAACCTGTGCTATTCAAAATACTTTTTTCCAAAGACTTTGTTTTGGCATCCCATTCTTCTGGTTTTATAAATCCTGTCGCGCCTTTCAAACCTCGGATATCTGATGTCACGCTTACTTCATCCACGTTATTTTCCCTCTTGATAATTCTTAGAATATTTTCTTCCATCGGTGATGGTAAATTGTCAATAGTAAAATATCCCCAATCTGTATGTTCATGATTCAGTCTCGGTATCAATTTATTACTACCGTCCACTTTATAAACATAAAAATTACCACCTTTGCTTTGATATTTATCTATCAACTCCGGTATCTCTTTCAAAGATATTTGAGTTTCTTCTGTGAATTCTCTGACAGAACCTTGCAGTGGTGTCTCACCTTTTTTGAAATGACCTTTCGGTATATTCCATTTACCTGAAGACTCTCCCTTACACAACAGATATTTTTCATTCCATCGGTATAGAACCCCACCACGATTCTTAGTATCGTTTTCTCTTAATATGTCTCTTAACTTAATCATCTAAATAATTGAAATCACTATCATCAAAATCTGTTGAGTAATCTTCATCTCCATATTTATCCCAACTACCAACATCACTTTGAAATGTATCGTATTTAACTCCTGTATTTTTTATTTTTTTAATAACAAAATATTGTTGTATATCTTGTTCTTTATCATCACCGTATGGATTGTCCGCAGTGGGATACTCTATCTGACTATATCCACCTCTGAGAAACCAAGCCTCAGGTTTATTATCATCTATACCCAAAGTTCTTTC
>MDSZ01202807.1_pt1 | contig 13641 bp, 12 predicted proteins | sample 811201 | NCBI WGS metagenome assembly MDSZ01 (sample SAMN05326647, study PRJNA326480) | marine metagenome | isolation source: seawater | place: Indian Ocean: North | collected 2010
TAAGTTTATATGTATAAATATTAGATGTTTATTAGATGATATAGTATTTATAATTTATAATTAACACTACTTAAAATACACAAAAATGAATAACTCATTTAGCAAAAATATTTATAGGCCAATAAATTTTAAAAGAATAAGATTGAATGTAATTTAATATTAGAATAATTATAAATTATTTACTTATGTATGATTGATATTAAACGCTATAATATATATGGGCATCTTAGAGATTTTGGTGTTCCATCTTCAATCCTTGACACAGTTTTTGAAAATGATGAGGATGCTCAAGTATTAATTGATGCTTGGCAAGCCCTAATGGCCGATGGAAACTCAGAGGATGAAGCCTCACAATATATATCTGAAATGATTTTCAAAGAGCTCGACCTAGATAAACCTCAGTCTGAAGAGGATGAAAAATAATTATGTCTATGTTTTAAGTTTTTTGAATTATCAATAATAAATTGGTACTCGCCGCTTTCATAAACATCCCATCTCATATCCGTAAGTTTATTAAAGTTTTTCAGTGCAATATTAATGGGAGGATATCCTAGATCAAGGCTATCCAGTAGTTGCTCAGCAAAGTGAATCGCCTTGAATCTTAGGTGCCCTTTCTTAACATCTTGCCAGACTAACGGACTTGCATTCATTTTTCCTAGGTGATTCATCAAATACTTTTGAACAAATAATTTTTCAACTTGTAAGTTATTTTGCCCTGTAACGACTGATAAAATCAAACAAATAATTGATAACTTTACTATCTTAAAGCGAACTAACATCGATCTTATTGAGCCATAGTTCCAAATGATTTACTATTTTTTCAAGACATCCTTTTTCAAAAGGATTTCTAAGGCCTGCCAGTGTAACCAGTTTACCGAATGGTAGACTTCCTCCAGCGCAGCATAATTTATAATAGTCATTCCAAGCAGATTTTTGATCCTCATTAAGCCTAATCCAAAACTGAAAAGCACATGTTTGTGCCAATGTATAATCAATGTAATAAAATGGCATTTGATAAATATGTAACTGACCTTGCCAGATTCCACCGTCTTTAGCAAATACCATATTATCGTAATCCCTATTAGGCATATAAATTGATTCAAGCTCCAACCATTTTGCCTTCCTATCATTGGGAGATGCTTCATGATTTTTATAAACCCAATGCTGAAAGTGATCTACACAAGCGCCATAAGGTAAAAATGACAGGCTCCCTGAAATATGCTTATATTTAAATTTTTCTGTATCTTCTTTGAAAAATTTTTGCATCCAAGGCCATGTGAAAAACTCCATGCTCATCGAATGAATTTCTGCAGCCTCCATTGTAGGCCATTGGTAATTAACTAGCGGTTGATTTCTACTACAAAAATTTTGAAAAGCGTGTCCAGCTTCATGGGTTAAAACAGTTATATCATGATCTGTTCCATTGAAGTTAGAAAAAATATAAGGCCTACTATATTTAGGAAAAGAGGTACAAAAGCCACCAGGTCTTTTTCCATCTCTATTTACAACATCCATCAAATCTTCATTAACCATAATATCAAAAAACTTCCCTGTTTCAGTAGATAATTCGTGATACATAAGTTGGGCGGCTTTAATCAAAACTTCTGGAGTTCCTTTTGGTTTGGGATCTCCATCCTTAAAATTAATACCATCATAAAAGTATAGATGGTCTAATCCAAGTATCGATTTTTTTTGCTCAAATAATTTATTTACGACAGGCACGACATGTTCTATAATTTGTTCACGAAAGATTGAGACTTCACTGGGACCATAATCAGATCTTCCCATTCTGTGATATCCAAGCTCAATAAAATTATCATAACCTAAGGTAATAGCAATATTGTGTCTCAACTTAACAAGCTTATCATAGATGTCGTCTAATTTATCTTGGTTTTCATTGAACCACTCAAAACGAGCTTCATATGATTTTTTTCTTACAGACCTATTAGCATCAGAATGAAATGGTCCGAGGCCCGCCAGATTATAATCTTTCCCTTCAAAATTTATTTTTGCAGATGCAGTAAGTGTTGTATAATCATTTTTTAGTTTTATCTCCTCCCTAAGCATTTCTTTAATTTTAGGGTCAAAAGTTTTTAAACTTACTTCAATTTGTTTTGTAAATGTATCTCCATATTCACGAATAATTTCTTCTTTGAATTTAGATTCATGTATAGCTTTATCAAATCTGTCGTATACTTCTCGCATTTCAGGAGATATTGAATCATAATATTCTTTTTCTTCTTTTGCTTTCTGACTATTGATATCCCTGCTAAAATTCAAACTTGCCATTGCCTGATAAGTCATATAATCTCTAGAAAAACTATCAATTTTTTTTATAATACTAATTTGGTTTTCCGCGTTATCTGAACCCTTAAAATCAGAAATCATATTAGCTAATTCTGTTTTACTCTTACCAAGGTCTATACGTTCATAATGGAGATCACTATAAGTCATTTTTTCCTCCTCTTGTTAATTTGATAATCTTTTTGCTTTTCTTTCTTCTCTACCAATAGGATTTGGCTCTGGTATAGCCCTTAGTAATTCTTTGGTATAGCTGTGTTTGGGGTTGTTGAAAATATCTTCTGTGAAATTAATTTCCACTAGTTGACCTAAATTCATTACCCCAACACGGTCTGAAATATGCTTAACAACAGATAAATCGTGAGCGATGAATATTATTGAAAGATTAAATTCACTTTGAAGATCCATCATTAAGTTAATTATTTGAGCCTGTATTGAAACATCCAATGCTGAAACTGGCTCATCTGCTATAATAATAGCCGGCTCAGTAGCTAAAGCCCTTGCAATTCCAATACGCTGCCTTTGACCACCTGAAAATTCATGCGGGTATCTATTTGACTGCTCTGATGAAAGTCCAACTTTATCCAAAAGCCAAAATACTTTATCCAGTTTTTCCTTTTCATTGTAGGTTGAATTTATATCCAAAGATTCTTTAATTATATCTTTTACCAACATCCTTGGATTTAATGATGAATAAGGGTCCTGGAAAATCATTTGTATGTATTTTCTGTATTCCTTCATTTCACTTTTTTTAAGGTTGCATATGTCAACAATTTCCTTTTCTGTATCAAGAAATATTTTTCCTTCAACCCTGACCTCGGGCGCAGTAAGCTTTAGTACATTAAGAATTGCATTCCCTAGCGTAGACTTTCCAGAGCCAGACTCGCCAACAATTCCTAATGTTTCACCTCTAATTAAATCAAAGCTAACATTTCTAACAGCATGAACAGAATCAATCTTTCTTTGTAGAATTCCACCAAATACCGGAAAATCTACGATAAGGTCTCTTACCTCTAAAATATTCCCGTTGGTTTTCTTCATTTTAATAAATCTGTATTTATTCTAGCAAAATGTCCTGAGCTAACTTCAATAAGTTCAGGCTCAATCTTAGTCCCTGCACACGCACACTCATCAGGCTCAAACCTTGAGCATAATTTACATTCATCTCCTAAATCTAATATAGAAGGAACCATACCTTTAAGAGCTTTGAGTCTTTTAGAATCTTGATCCATCTTTGGAATAGATTCCATCAACGCTTTTGTGTAAGGATTGATAGGTTTTTTAAACAGATCAAAAATTGTAGCAATCTCTTGTATAACACCACCATACATTACAATAACCCTGTCACAAGTCTCAGCTATTACTGCAAGATCATGTGTAATTAGAAGAATTGCGGAATCATCTTTCTTATCCTTCAGATCTATCATCAAATCTAAAATTTGAGCTTGTATCGTTACGTCCAATGCAGTTGTTGGCTCATCTGCTATCAAAAGATCAGGATTACATTGCAATGCCATTGCTATCATTATTCTCTGTCTCATTCCACCTGAAAACTGATGGGGGAAATCAAATATCCTTCTGTCAGGTTCCGGAATTCCAACCCTGTGTAGCATTTCAATACTTTTTTTTGTTGCTTCATCACTTGTCATACCTTCATGCTTGATTAGAATTTCATTCATTTGAGATCTAATTCTAATTACGGGATTTAAGGAGGTCATAGGTTCCTGGAATATCATTGAAATATTCCTGCCTCTTATTTCACACATTTCTTCATAGCTTAATTTTAAAAGGTCTTTGCCATTGTAGAGAACCTCACCACCAACAATTTCTCCAGGAGGATTTGGTATTAAACGATTTATTGACATCGAAGTAACGGATTTGCCAGAGCCCGATTCTCCTACGATCCCTAAGACCTCTCCTTTATAAATATCAAAAGAGACATCATTAACAGCTTTTGCCACACCTGCTTCTGTATTAAAAAAAGTCTTTAGACTTTTTATTTCAATTAATTTTTCTTTATTCATCTTAATCTTGAATAAACCCTAGGATCAAAAGCTTCTCTTACTCCCTCTCCGATAAAAACAATTGCTAATAATGTAAAAAACTGAGCAGCAACGGGTGAAAATACCATCCACCATTTTGAAATGTTGGATAAACCAACATCGAGCATTTGACCCCAAGAGGGTGTTGGTGGAGCTAAGCCAAAACCTAAATAATCTAAACCAACTAAAGCTGATATTCCCGCAACTACTGAAAATGGGAAGTATGTGATGATAGGAACCAGAGAATTTGCTAAAATATGCTTGAACATTATGTTAAAGTTGGACTGTCCCATGCTCAGTGCTGCAGCCACGTATGGCTTCGCTTTTTCCCGATAAAATTCAGCGCGGATGAGATATGTCATACTTATCCAATTAACCAAAGTATATATCCCGATTAATAAAAAAAATGAAGGCTTTAAAATCGAAGAAATGATAATAATAACAAATAGCATTGGTAAACTCGACCAAATTTCGATTAGTCTTTGGAAAAAAAGATCAAATCTCCCACCATAATAACCCATAGCACCACCTATTAAAATTCCAACAATATAATTAATAATTGTGAGCACCAAGGCAAATGAGATGGATATATTAAATGCGTAACATAATCGTGAGAAAACATCTCTTCCTGTATTATCAGTACCGAGCCAGTGCTTAGCTGATGGGGGCTCATACATTTTATTACCTTGATAGGTTATATCTTCGTAAGGTGAGTATGGATAAAGAGGCATAATTACCCAGTTATTATTGTTCTTCTCTTGTTTAAATTTATCTTGCAATAACCTATATCTAGCTTCACCAGGGACATCTTGATCAAAAACTTCTCCACTGATATAACCTGAAAAAATAGGGAAATAATAATCTCCATCATATTTAACAACTAATGCCCTATTGTTGATCAGAAATGGCAGGAAAAAAGACAACAAATACAATGACATCAAAATTATTAAGGAATAATAACCTCTTTTCAAAGTCTTAAATTTTTCCCATCTTCTACTAAGGATTGATGAATTATTCATTTTTTTTAATTTAATTCCACTATTTAAACCTTATTCGTGGATCCACCAAAGCCAGAGCAAGATCAGAGATAATATTGCCTAATAGCCTAATTAAAACAACTATAACTACAAATCCTAAAGTTACTGGGTAATCTCTTGAAAGAATAGCTTCAAAAGCTAACCTACCAAATCCATCGATATTAAACATTCGCTCAATAAAATATGAACCGGCTATTACTACTCCCAATATGTGCCCAATTCCTGAAGCGATTGGTATCAAACTATTTCGTATAGCATGAAACCAAATTACTCTGGTTTCTTTTATTCCTTTAGCAAAAGCGGTACGCACATAATCTTGACTTAAATTCTCAAGAAGGCTATTTTTCATCAATACCGTTAATGTCGCAAAACTTCCTATAGACCAAGCAATTATAGGTAATACCATATGATGAATTTGGTCCAGTACCTTTTGAAACGGAGTCAGAGTATCCCAGATCTCTGAAGGGCTGCGAAAACCACCAAGGGGAAACACATCAAAAAAACTACCTCCTCCAAAAAGAACCAGCAAAACACCGCCAAGAGCCCAACCAGGAATAGAATAAGCAATAAAAATAAGTACGCTTGAACTAAAATCAAATGCTGAACCATGGTTTAAAGCTTTTTTTATGCCAAGGGGAATGCATACCAAATAAGATAGAAAAATACCCGTTAGACCAAAAAATAAAGAAATTTTAAATCTGGGTTTCATGACCTCAGTAACTGGTTTTAAGTATGTATATGATTTTCCAAGATTTCCTGTTAAAATCCCTGAATATTCTTTTTGAAAAACTACAGCCTCTTTTGAACCATCTTCGTTATGATTTTCAATCCTTGAAAACCAGTTTTTGCTTGCTTCTCCATTTTTTTCATAGACAGTAAGCTCTTTATTATCTGATATGACTACATCCACCTTCAAAACTACGCCATCAACTTTGCCAACCCTTTTTTCAATACGATCTATGCCTTTTGGAATGTTAAAATCTCTATGCTTAATTTCTCGAGGCCAAATCCCCAGCCAACTCAAATATCTCTGATATATCGGTTTGTCAAAGCCATAAAACCTTTCTAGTTCTTTTAGTGCTTTTGGTGGCAGAGAAATTCCGCCTGTTACTCCGGAAGAAGCGCCTCCACCACCTTCACCAATAATTGCGCCGCCCATCTGGAGCTCTAGCATTATTTGCTCAATGGGTCCACCTGGAGCCATTTGTAAAATAGTAAATACTAAGATGGTTGAACCCAGAAAAGTCGGTATCATCAACAACAGTCTTCTAAAAAAATAATTTGCCATCTATTTTTCTGGAGGTTTGTTTTTTATAGAGTGTTATTTAGGTAATCAGGCCAGTATTTAAGATCCATTGGCTTTAATGGGAATGATGTTCCATCATTTATGGCATTTTTTAATTCAGTGTCTTTTGTTTCATCATACCACCAGTAATAAAACGCATCCCAATATTCGCCGACATATCTTGAGAACATCCAATCCGGATATCCAAACTTATCCCACCACATTATCCTAGAATAATTTCTGGCTATACTAAATGCAATTGGATGCACATCGCTGAAAATACCATCGATCTCTCTAATTATTTCAACCCGTCTTTTTTGATCGAAGCAGATATCATATTCATCTAAAAGATTATCCACTCTATCATTTTTAAAACCCCAAACGTTGTTGTTATCATTTTGATCTGCCAAAGTGGACCTTAAACTAGATTCAGGATTTGGATAAACCAAACCAGAGTAAGCGAGAAGGCATACATTAAAATTTCTTGCATTAACATTCTTTATCATAGTATTGTAATCAATAAATTTAATTTGCATATCGATTCCATACTCTTTAAGCATTTGCTGCACTGGTGTGACCATATATGCACTTGTTTTTTGGATGACAATCTCAAAAGAAAGCACCTTACCAGATTCATCATTTACCAACCATCCATCAGAATTTCTTTTTGAATATCCGGCCTCCTTTAAAAGTCTTATTGCTTCCTCGGGATTATAATCGAAAGAATTGTTGTTCTTATTTTCATATACTGAACCCGAGTAAAGTGAATTCATCATTCCATATTCATTGTAATACATCTCCTTATTCATTTTTTCTCGATTATAGAGATAGCAAAATGCGTAACGAATTCTTTTATCATTAAAAGGCCATTCTCGCATATTGAAGTAATATCCAGATGTACCAGCTGGTTTTTCTGAAAACACCCTCTGTTTTTTGATCCAGCCTTTTTCGGTGGCTTTAAAATCTGTTTCTTCTACCCAGCGTCTTGATCTTTGAACATTAAATATATCTTGTTCGCCTTTTTTAAATTTTTCAAACTGTAACGCGTCATTATCCTTTACAACAGATACCTTAATTTTCTCAAAATTAAATTTATACCTGTTAAAAGGGCTATCTTCTGCCCAATAATCTTCTCTCCTTTCAAATGTAAACGACTCTTGGTTTTTTATATTTTTATCTTCTAGCTTATAGGGCCCCGTCCCAGGTATCACAGAAAAGGCATATTCTTCTAAGAATGCCGTTCCATCTAAATTTTTAAGGATATGGTGTGGGTGAAGTACCATTGTAGAAAAATATAAAAAGTTTCTCCAATTCACTGATTTGGCCTTAACCGATACAATGTACTTTGACTCCGCCACAGGCCTCTCAAATTTTCCAAAGGTTATTTGATGTGAAGGAAAAAGAATTGTTTCATCCATCAAAAGATCCCATGTAGAAACTACGTCATCAGCTGTAACAGGCATTCCGTCCCACCACCTGGCATCTGGATTTATTCTAAATTTAAATACCATTTTATCATCAGATATCAACCAATGAGTGGCTAACTTAGGGATAAAGTCTAGTGTTGTTGGGTGCTGTGCCAGCAATCCTTCATAACAGAGCGCACTGATTGTACGATTATTGAGAACTTGGCTAGCATTCTGTCCATAGACACGCATTGTTCTTGGAAATAGGGAATGGATATATTGTAAAACCCCTCCCTTTTTTGCTCTAGGATCCCCAAAAAAATTTTTGTCTTTTTCTGCGGACCAAACATATGTAGTAAAACCTAGGCTATCAGCTATATCCTCAAAACCATACCCACCATCTAATTTGTTTGTTTTTGTATCTTTATCTGCTTTGTATGATGTTTGAGCTGTTTTTTTTGTTTTCTGTTCATTTTTATTTGAACATCCATAAAAAAATAGAGTTAAGGAAAGAACTAAGTATTTAAAAAATATCATTTTAATTTTCTCGATTTAGTGATTAAAAAATAGGATCTAATTTAATTCTAAGCAGTCAAAAGATTTATTTATTTGCGATGGCAAGTCCCAGATAAAAATAAAAAATAACAATAGAAGAGCACATAGCATGGTTTGAGGTCCAACCAGACATAGTTTTTGATTCTCTATAGGCTCGTCTATAATCTATTTGATTTATCTCTTTTATAGTCTGAATTTGACCTGTTTTTTTACACTCTTTAACCAATTTTCTGTATTTATTTAATGACAACAGCGGTATTGACAGCATCCCTTCTTTTTTTGCTTTTGCTATAAGCGGATCCATTGGCTCATGACATGGTCCAACTTCATGAAATATATTTTCATTTTTATTTTCCTCTATTATTTTAGGTGTTTCCGAGAAACAAAGCGAACAAACTAAAAAGTATAAGACAAAAAAATACTTCATTTTAAGGCATAATTATATTTAAGAGTAAACAGAGGTAAATCTTTGATTGATAAGTCTGGTCCAATAACCTGGTTTTTTTGTAGAACCCAATTGTCTTTTTTATATCCATTATGCATAAATCCAATTTTCAAATCAATAGCTGTGCGAGGACTTAAATAATAGCGAGCACCAATTAAACCAGAATAACCAAACCAATCGTTTATCATTACATCAGTGCCTCCTAACTGAGCAAGTGGATCATCATCGCCAAAACTATTTAAGAGTTCATTCCAGTCTTCATATTTATCATTAGGTTTTGTGTCCATCGTAATCCTGCCTCTACCCCAAATGGGAGCCAGAGTAAAATTCAGCTCAATTCTAGGCCTCCACCGGAAATAAGTTTCAATCGGAAGCATTCTATATCTTATTGATCTTTTAAAGACGGGCTGAGACTCTTGCAAATTAGCCTTTCCGTATTCATAAGACAAATACGAGCTATATCCTACTCTTGCATTGTGAAAAAATTCATAAAATATTGAAAAGTTTGGTAATAGGTTTCTATTAAAAATACTTTTATTTGGAAAAGGAACATCATCATTTTCATCAAAACCCTTCATTTCAGGATCATAAAAGCCAAGGCCAACCTCCAAGCTTATTTTAGGCTGGACAGCTTCAGAAAATGCCAAGATTATAAATAAGATAATTATATATCGGTAGATTTGAATCATATTACAAGGATGTTAATTTAAGACCCATGAAACTAATCTTTGGCATACTGATTTTCTATTCTTTAACATTTGCTAAAAACGGGAAAGATACAGATGTAAAGCATATGATTGTATTATTTAATGGTAAAACCATCGTTGGCTATGTTGATTCATTAGATGTTGCAAATGTTTATTACAGATTATCTGATTCTTTGGAACCACTTAAACTATCAACTTGGAAAGTATACTATATATATAACGATTTCAATCGTGTTTTCTACTACAGTCTAAGCTTCAAAGAAAACATGCAAAGAGTTAGCAATCGCCCTGGAAAGTTATTTACCATTGATGGGGATACAATCCAGTATCAATCAATATTAGTCAATGATGATTTTTTTAAACCACAATTTTTAATCACAACCGCCCCTGATAAATCAATCTATTACTCGATGCTTGATGTAGAAAAGGTTGTTACTGATTATTCTGTACTTGAATATTCTGTTGAGAGAGGCGCAGCATATTCTAGCTATTTGTTTGGTCTAGCTTTTTTAATTGATTTTCGAATAAAAGATTTTTTGCCACAGCTGAAGTTTTTTGGGATGAATAAGACTGGTGTAACCTATGAATCATTCGTAACATTAATTCCTGGCGCTACAATTTCGTCGCTCATCTGGGATTTATGGAAAGATAAGCGTTCATTTTACTTTACTCCTATTTTTGAGCAAAAAAAGTTTGGAAGGAATATGTATATTGGCTCTCTTAAACACGTTTTACAAACAATATCTGATAATATTATTTTTAGATTGGAGAAAACCAAGATAGGTGGTAAGGTCATTCGAGTGATTAGAAAAAAAATTTCGTAAATTAGAAAAATGCTAAATAACTGTTACATGAAAAAGACATCTATTTTAATTATCATTAGCCTGATTCTTGCTAGCTCATGCGGGGACGATGTCATTGAAATTCCTGAACCTGATCGAACTCCTCCTGTGGCCACTATAATCTCCCCTGTTCATGGGGACACAATTTTTAGCAATATGTTATTCAAAGTGCATGCAACCGATAATGATAAAGTGAAATCCATCGTTTTTATTGTAAATGAGGATACAATCGGCAGCACAAATAATAAAACAGATGATATTTTTGTAAAGTTTTGGAAGGCGGATTCAGTTGATCTCAATGGCAATAGACTTTTTACTGATGATGAATTTCATTCACTGTCTTTTGTAGCTACAGATCCTGCAGGAAATCAATTTCGTCCATATCCGATAAGAGTAAAATTAGACATAACTGATGATGTTTTGCCTGGAGGCTACATTGTATATCCATATTTAGGTGCAGTTCTTGAAGGTACCGTTCCAATTCAGGTTAATGCAAGTGATAACGACAGCGTAAAATATGTAAAAATTTATATTAATGATTTTCCTGAAGGGTATGTGCAAACAGCACCATATACATTCAACTGGAATACACTATATCGACTTGATGGACCTTACTCAATACGCGCTGAAATTGCAGATGTCTCTGATAACATATTTGTAATAGAACCATTTGTTGTCACACTAAACAATGGAAACATTATTGATACTGAGCCTCCAACAGGATCAATCATTTATCCTGCGGCTGGAATGATTGTATCCGGGATGGTCAATATACAGGTTTCTGCCTATGATAATGGGTCTATTGATAATGTTGAATTTTATATTGATGGGAACAGCCACTTCCTAGATTCAGAAATTCCTTATGAATACAGCTGGGACACAACCCAGGACACTTCAGATGGTGTGCACATAATTACAACAATTATTACAGACGGAACTGGAAATGAGACTACGTTAAATCCTATAACTGTTACATCGAACAACTGGAATGAAAGTGATATTACACCCCCGAATGTGGCAATTATTTCACCTGCCTCCGGACAAGAAATTTCTGGTTTAATCAATGTTGTTGCAGATGCATCTGATAACCTTGGTGTAGCTTTTGTCAGGCTAATGATAAATGGTGAACCTTATGACACAGACTATGAATCCCCATACTCGTTTTCATTCAACACTGAGAATTTAGAAGAAGATGAGGAGTATATTTTAGGGGCAATTGCTGAAGACATATCAGGAAATAGTTTTTCTGCCAATCCAATCGCCGTTTATGTTAATAATTTTGATAACGAAGCACCTCAGGGACATATTATTTATCCATATCCCGGACAAATCGTTAGTGATACCATTAGTATAGAGATAATAGCAAGTGATAATGTAGGTGTTTCGTCTGTGTTCATAAGTATTAACGGCAATCAGGTACATGAGGATTATGAATATCCATTCATATATGAATGGGATACTCAAGAAGAGGCTGAAGATCAGGACCATATTATTCAGGCAACAATTATTGATTCATCAAATAATACTACGGAAATTCTTCCTATTAGCGTAACGGTTGATAATGATCCAGCTGCTGATAACATTCCGCCATCAGGAATAATATCAAACCCACTATCTGGCCAAACCGTTGGTGGAACTGTTTTATTTACGGTAAATGCTCAAGATAACGTTGGAGTTTTCTCAGTTGAATTTTTGATTGATGGCGCTTCAGTTTTCATTGATAATTCTGAGTCAGTTGACGGCTCTTACGTTTACAACTGGGACACCTCACAATTAACAAATAATTCTGATCACACATTGTCAGCAAAAATAACCGACACTTCTCAGAACGTATCAAATCTGCAACCAATATTAGTCACAGTTTCAAATTAGATATGAAACGGTCTATAAAAGTTTTTCTTTTAAACTTATTTCTTCTGATAGCTGCATGTGAAGGTCCATTTTTCAGTGTTCAAAAAGATCCGGATACTATTGCACCTCTGCTAAGTATTTCTAATCCCGCTGATCAGGCAATCGTTTCGGACACTGTGACAATAGCAGTTTACGCATATGATAATGATGAAATTGACACCGTTGAATTATATTTAAATGATGAAATTATTTTTTCAGGTACTGAAGGTGACACTGTATTATATGTCTGGAATACAAATACATATCCGGAAGATCAGTTTAATACTATTTGGGCATACGCCACAGATGTTACGGGAAATTATAATAAAACCAATACGATCATGGTCAAGGTAGATAATCTCCCAAATCCTGATACGGTTCTCCCTACCGGTACCATAGTATATCCTGCTAATGGCCAAACAGTTTCTGATACAGTAGCCGTAAGAGTTGTAGCGTCCGATAATGATTCAATTTCTGCGGTTTACTTTTTTCTAGATGGAGATACCGTGCATCAAGCTAGTGAATCACCATACATTTATAACTGGTCTACACTTGATCTTAATGATGATTCATACACAGTATCATCGATTGTAAAAGACATTAGCGGAAATGAAATTAGCATAGGTCCTATTACCGTATTTGTTGATAACATTCCATCACCTGATATCATAGCGCCAACTGGAAACATAACTTTCCCTCCCTCTGGAGCTTATGTTTCTGATACTGTTGTTATACAAGTATCTGCCTACGATGATTTTGGGGTAAACAGTGTTGACTTTCTCATAAATGGTCAATCAATCGGAACTGATAATACTAAACCATATAGGTATTCCTGGGATACAACAAACGAGTCTGAAGATAGCGAGTATTTTATTTCGGTAATATTGGAAGATCTTTCTGGCAATCAAAGCTCACTTCCTACAATTAGTGTAACTGTTAACAATATTGATGATGACCAAGTCCCTCCGGTAACCATTATAGCCTCACCTGCAGCAAATCAAACTGTCCGAGATACTACAGAAATAGTTGCCATAGCATTTGATGAGTTCGGAATAGAGCGAGTAGAATTTTATCAGGGTGGCGTTTTAGTTGATACTGACTATGAAGATCCCTATAATTATTTTTGGAATA
>MDSZ01035140.1_pt1 | contig 13640 bp, 5 predicted proteins | sample 811201 | NCBI WGS metagenome assembly MDSZ01 (sample SAMN05326647, study PRJNA326480) | marine metagenome | isolation source: seawater | place: Indian Ocean: North | collected 2010
AGATACTTGATCTGATCCTCAGGGATAGAATGCTCCCTCAAGATAGCTTGTATCTGCATATGGGTGAGTTCATATTGAGCAGGAACTTTCATTGTTTTTCGCTTGATGACATCATCCTACCACAGCACCCAGAAGGTGTCAACCAATTGAGTGGACACTATACTAACTGTCCTACGTTACTCTGGTTTTGCTGGAATTTTGTTACCATAAGGCATAGCACCTGATGGGTTAACAACATAACATTCAATAAAATAATCTTGATCTTCTAGGTCAGTTGATTGTGGGAACCACTCGTTTGCTGTATCTATAGCACTAGTCTGGTTATCAAATTCATAGAAGGTATATCTTTCAGAGAATATCTCCCCGATCTCATCTATAGGTAAGAAATCCTCATAGTATGTCTTTACTGTAGCTTTCTTAGTATCACCTAGTGCCATCCATGTGGATGTATCGATGACTAAGATATGTTTATTCTTTTCTTTAGCGAAATAATGAATCAATTCATATAATCGCTGTGCGTTCATTGATACTAACATTATACCTCTCCTGCTTCAATTCTAGAAAGAAGGTCATCTAACCATGCTTGACCTTTCTCTTCTACAGTTTCTGAAGTGATCATTTCACCATCGTTATAGTCACCGCCAAAATATTTAATTCTTTCTGCTTCAGTCTGGAACTTATATGGTGCTTGGTTGGCAGTAATTTTTGTTCTGTAATTATCAATATCAATTCTACCAAACTTACCTTCACCCATAGCATCTCTGGTAATGGTTGTTAATACTAAATACACACTCATTTTCTGAGCGAAGTATGATAAAGAGTTAGCTGATAGTTTCCAGAAATGATAGCTACTTTCAAGATAATCTTTATCATTACCCTGTTCACCATACAGTTCTAGAGCTTTGTCAGACATACCATCTGCTTTTCTTTTTACATACTCGTCTGGTGTGATAGGGAAGATAACATCATATGCTGTCTCTGCTTCTTGTCCTTGTGCATTTGTTTTGGGATTGTCTCTAATCCATTTTCTATATGCCAACCACATTGCCTTCTTCTCATCAGTTAGTCCATTATCTCCCAACTGTGTCCAATCACAATCACCTAACAAGAACATTCTTACTAATTGAATCTTACTCCAACTAAGGATGTTTGCTTCTTCAATCTTTCTACGAACTGCTTCTTCATATTGTGCTTCTGTTATATCTTTAAACTCAAAGAATTGCTCTCTTAGCTGATCATACAGATTAGTAGGACTATACTCCTCTATACCAGTAGGATCAAACTCATATGATGTCCATTTACTAGTCTTTGTCTTATGATCTCTTCTATACTTAGATCTCTGGATCAAATAAGTTCCATCTTCACGATACATAAACATCTCAAGTCTATCCTTATCAGAATCCCATAAGGGTCTAATGATAGGTGAGATCTTTGTATTCCAAAAATCATCATTTAATTGTTTTGAAACACCTCGATAGCTAATAACTCTATCAAAAGCGTTAAAAACTAATTGTGCAGTGCTAGATGACGCCATTTTACCAGTTCTTTATGTTGTTATTTATCTTATAATGCTTTAATCAAATACTTTGATCTATGGTACTTAGTGACCAGTGAAAGAGTTTCTTGAACTTGTGCAGTACCAGTAACAGATACTGGAGTTGATGCTGACAAATTAATTGTACCATCTGTAAATCTGATGTTTGAATCTTCAGCACTAACTACTCTTTTTATTACATTAATACCATCTTCAGGTCCACAATCACCTTCATTACCAGGCAAAGTTGCATCTAACGTTGGAACAAATACTCTATCAGTATATGTGGCATATCTAACACCAAATAGTGCAATACCCCAGTTATCATTTTCATCATCTGGGTTGTCACCAGAATTGTCAGGTCTTGTTTGTCTTATAACCAAGTATATTCCATTAGCTCTTGCGTCACTATTCTCATCTAAAGGAATAGAATAATTAACCCATCCAGATGCAGATATACTTCCTGATTGTGCAATTGCTTGCAATGCTGTCTCTGATGTAGCATCTAGACCAGTTTTCCAATATACAACCAAATCTTCTTCTGGTGAATCACCACCATTAGAATTATTACCTTTAATGATACCCATTGTAAGTTGGTCTACATTTGTTAAATTAAAAGGACCAATCTGAAGGAATCTATTTCCTGCACCCTCAAACCTAATATTTCTATTTGATAAGTTATTTGAAATATTATTTGCAAGTGGGAAGTTAGAACCAGTTGAACCAACAACTTCTACAGCAGGAGAAGCAGAATGCCAAATAGCACCTAAAGGTCCAGTATTAGGGTTACCAGATATAAGATATCCTGGTTCAGGGAAATCTGGTACATCCCAATACCTACCTGCAGGTTCAGAAATACCTACGACATTATCATCACCAGGTAATTGTCCATAACATGCAAGTGTAACTCTACCACCTTCACCATTGCTACCTCCACCTGCTCCACCATTACCACCTGAACCTACATTCACAGCGAATGCAGTTTTAATATCATCTTCAGGACTTTCTCGTTGAATACTAAATTGCAAACCAGCACCTGCTCCACCACCACCTCCAGATGGATTATTACCTTGAGCTTGGAAGTTTACAGTTAATGAAACATATCCATCTCCAGTAGATCCAGCAGATTCAGAGGCTGAAGTAACAAAACTACTATTGACAGCAGATCTACCAGCTTCACCACCATTTCCTGATCCAGTATTAGAATGATTAGCACCAGCTTCACCACCAGCACCACCGTTACCGCCTCCAGAAGGACCGCAGCCACCGCCGCCTCCTCCACCGCCACCAGCGGTACATCCTTTTGATCCACCATCACCACCACTAGTAAATCCGATTGGATTGACAATAGCTAAACCATTTGGGTTGGGTAATCCAGCACCACCAATCCAACATAAGTCTTGGACACCACCTGGAGCAGAACCATTATTATCTCCACCACCAGTACCGCCGCCACCGCCGCCACCGCCAGCACCAGCATAAATGATACCTGCAGCACCTGATAGTGATGTGGAACCACCTCCACCTCCACCAGATCCACCGTTACCCCATGCACCTTGACCTGATGCACCACCATTAGAAGTACCAATACCACCTGGAACAGAAGGTTCATCAATAGATCCTTCTTGTTGGTTTAATCCTTCTGCACCTTGAAGACCAATTTCCCAAGATAATGTTCCTGGATTACCATTAATTGAACCAGTAACTCTTCTACCTGCAGATGCTGTACCACCAATATATCCAACACAATTAAATATACCATTTGGGGGACCATTACCACCTGAACCACCAGATATATCAAAGTTTACACTAGTGATCTGAGATCCCTCTGACGCATTAAAACCTGGAGTGTTGTTAACATTATAACTACCAGTATTTCCACCAGAACCAGGAACAGTAAATGTAGTTGTTCCACCTGTACAATTATTTCTGGAAGTAAATATGTCTTGACCAGTATCAAGTCTTACACCTCTAAATCCAATAGAACATGGGTTATTTGCCCAAGAGTTATCACCATTAGCAGCAGCAACGTTTCTAACCCTAAATGTTATTTGATGCCAACCAACAGCAAGATTAGTTACTGTAAATACTTCATTTGGTGTCCAACAACTACCATCTCCTGGGTTACCTGAACTATTTGAAGCACTACCGAGTGTTGAACCATCTGGAGCTCTCCAAATCATTTCAGAAAGACCATCAGATGCGAATGTAACTTGAACACCTTGAGTAAGAGTTGATCCAACTACTTCAAAACCAACACCAGCTTCTATCCACTGATCTACATAAGGATCTGAACCTCCTGTTGGAACAATTTTATAAATTCCATTTTGTAACAACCAAGGACACCATACAGCAGCAGCACCAGCAGATATATCATTAACTCCTACTGGAAACCAATCTCTTGTTTGTATTAAAGGAATTTCTCCATCAGCAGTCCATGTATTAGTCCAACTATCAATAGTAGTATAAGTGCTGAATCCACCATTACCACCATATCCTTTACTAGTAAAAGGTAAAGAATTTCCACCAGCAGGTTGAGCACCATTATCAATTCCACCATTAAGACCATTATCTCCACTTACTGAGATATCAAAGCTAAATCTTGGATCAGCAAATAATTGAGCAGGAATAGAGTATGTTCCTCCTTGACCACCAGCACCACCACCGTTTCCAGAGGTTCCTCCACCTCCACCACTAGCAATAATAGTATATGGTACTCCATCAACATTTAATGTGAGTTCTGTAGGGTTACCAGAATCTCCATTTCCAGTGGAGCCACCTCCACCTCCTCCACCACCTTGCATCTGAACAACATATGATAATACATTTTCTCCACTAGCACTCGCAGCAACGTTAGCTGTACCACTGTCATATGTCTCGTTATATCTTTCTTCTCCTTCACCTGGTTGAACAACAATAATTTCCTTACCACCAATAACAGTAGTATTATCAACAATCCAAACTCTTGGTGTAGGAGTGACAGGAAATTCTTGAAAATATCCAGTAGAAATACTTGCTGTACCAATAGAACTAGATCCAACCTTAGTTGTTAATGCTTTAAATACTGATGCACTAAAACCATCAGCAATAATTTCATAATTACCATTCAATTGATCTGCTGCACCTGAAATAGCTACATTTTGTCCAATGGCAAATTCATGTACACCAGGAAATATAACTGTTAATACTGATCCATTCGCAGATGCTGAAGTGAATGGAATAGCACCTGGTTCAGTAACCTTATAATTATAACATCCATCCCATTCTCCTTCACCAGCATTACTAGTTAATCCAATCTTTGCAACACCAAAAGCATCATAAGCATTGGGTTGGAAGATTGATCCTGCAGGATCATTTAAAGTACCACTAAGATTTTCACCTGAAGTAGAATCATATTCACCCACTGGGTTTGAACCAGTAACTGCACTAGCAGAAGTTTGCTGCATTTCAAAAGTAACTGGTTGAGCTGCAGCAGACCGATAATTTACTGGAATATCAATATATCTATTTTTCCATACAGCATATGATGCATCATATGCAGCATACCCAGTTGTTCCGTTAGCAATATTAAATGTTCCAGATGACTCCATTAATTCTACCCATGGAGTAGGAGTACCACTCTCAACATTTGGAGAACTGAATCTAATTCTTAAATTATCAGTAGTATCATTGACTCTTTCACCACCATTAGTATCATTACCACCTTTAGCTAAAACAAAGAATTGCCCATATCCTTCACAATTAAGACTTACAGAAGCTTCTCTTGTAGCTTGATGAGTAGTGAATGTGCTATTACCTGGTGTACCAAAAGCAAGATATTGCTGACCACTACCAGGACTGGTAAATCCTCCTGCTTCACCAAAACCAGTTCCCCAGTTAATCAAAGCAGTTCCATTTAAAGTCCAAGTTAATGCTACATCATTTACATCATAACTCTTATCATTAACATTATTAGTTTGTACTCTCTCACCAATACCATCAACGTTTCCAAGTGTTGCAGTCTTTGGACTTAATGGTCTATATCCTAACAAACCATGTGAGTGTCCTCTTGTTTCAGCAGTAGCATTTGGAATAAAGTTATCAATGAAACCACGATATTTCAAATATGAAGTTGTAAATACATCAGCACCATTAGTAGCTGTACCTTGTGTTGTCTCATCTGGTTCACTGTGAAGTAATTGATGATTATGTGTTGGTGGTCTTGAAAAAATATAATCCTGAATAGGACCAACTGTATATTCCTTTTCACCAATTAAATATGGTGATATAAGTGTTTCAACATTAGTATATCCTGATGTTAATACATCACTAATTTGATAGAATTCAGCTGGATCTTCAATAACATCTGTACTAATATACCACTGACCTCCAGTATCACCAACTGTAATACTAGCAGCATTACCAGGTAAAGGAGTTCCAGCACCATCTACACCTTCACCAAATCCAAGTAACTTTTTTTCTCTGTAGTCTGGTACTCTAAATTTTCCTAATATGTATGGCAAATCTTGAATATTAAATGTCTTCCTAATTCTAATAGTTGGTTGAGTTGCTAAAGTGTTAATAATTACATCTAAACTTCCTGCATTAGGATCAAAACCATCATCACCACCAACAACTATTAAATTATCTGTAAAATAAGGTGCTCTATTATAGTCTGGAATTAATTGTCCACTACCTGCTTGAAAATCGACATGAGTTACTAATTCCTGAGCATCTGTTAATATTGCTTTAACATGAAGTCTATATGTATGTCTTTCTCCTGATGGTGGTTGTGGTCCTGAATAACCATTGTTAACCCAATCAGGAGCAGAACCTAAAGATGTCTCTTCTACACTATTTTGTAGAACTGTTATTGAATTAAGTAATGATTGGTTAACAGTCAATCCAGTAACAACACTTGGAATGTTTTGAAGATGCCAATGCCTGAATGCATTTCCATTACCATCAACGATAGCTAAATCTTCTAATACTAATTCATATGTGTCAATAGCAAAATCTCCAGGCAGACCAGATAAGTTTGCCCAAGAAATAGCTATAGTATCATTATCTGCACCTGGATATTGTGTATATCCTGTTGGATAACCTGTTCCTGTTAAAGGATCGAATGTACCAGGATCTAAGGCAGGAATTGTACCATAGTTTGCTATTGGTAATACAGCACCATCAACACTAGGGAGTAAAGATGTTGATGTTAAAGTCCAAGTAACTGCTCCACCTGGAGTTGATCCTCCACCACCAGTATTACTAGGATCATAAGTAAGAAGCATCCTATAAACATGAGTTCCAACAATAGCAGCACTAGCCTGATATGTATCAGAATATTCTAATCTGTATGCAGTATTCTCAACTACCTGTCCACCAGCAGTAGGATAATCACCAAGTTCGTCAAACGATATAGTAGCATTGTTAGGAACTACTCTCTCATAGCTATTAGTTCCTGCTATTGGTTTTGCGTAAATTTCTACGAATACATTACTACCATCAACAAATGTTCTGTATACTGTACCAGGATCTCCAGATACATTTGATCGAATAGCATTATTGGTAATCTTTTCACTGTTTAATGTGACATAATCATTACCAATCTTCTCATATAATAAAGGATAATCTTTAATATCATACTGTGCTCCATCACAGTACATAAAATTGCGGTAAGAAAAATTTGGATCCTCTCCAGCATTACCTTCACCAGTATTTGCTCCTGCAGGATCTGTCGAATAACTATCTACCAATACAGGTACAATAGATCCGATGGACATATATGAACCTGATTTATCAGAATAAAAATTAGAGTAAGGATTCCTGTATTGTGCCATCAGATTTTAATTAGATACTCGGTTATAATAAATGGCTGTATGTATTTATCTGCCTTCGGTTCAGTGTTTTTAGTGATTGTAATTTGGGATGTTAATCCACCAGAACCAGGAGCAAATGCTGCTCTTGTTCTCATTTGATATGTATGTGGTGTCTCAGCATCAAAATCTATTCTATGTCTATGCATTGCATCACTACCACGTTCACCTGTTAAAGTAGTTATGTTAGCTACACCACCTTCCCTAATAACATAATAATCCTCATCAAGAACAGTAAATGGAAGGTTTGTTGTAGATTCACCATAAGTAGGACCATAGTTTGTTAACTGTGCTGAGTCAACAGTGAAACTACCCTGTCCTCCATATCCACCAATACAGAATAGACCTAAGAAGAGTACACAATCACAATCTTGATACAATTCTGGTTCGTATGTGATATTACCTAAAGTGACATTATCTCCTACGCTATTTGTACCAGCATTACAATCATCTCCAATAGCATCTCTAAAGTCCCAAGTTGTATTTTCCATTTCTGGACAGTAATCTCCTCCCTCTGGCCATAAACACATACTAGAAGATGTAAATCCTAAACAACCATTAAAACATGCACCCCAATACTGCATTCGGTTAGAACCCTTCCTTGTTGGAGTCTGATAAGCATCTAGTCCATTTACAGCATACTGAGACCATTGATAATAACATAATGGTTGTGCTGTATTTTCCCACCACTGACAAACATTCAATGAAGATTTTGTTCTTTGATGATTCTTTTGTCTAGCAGAAAAGAAGTTTCCATTTTTATCCTTTTGTCTAGCTCTGAGAGTTTGCGATCTATGCATATGTGGTTGCCATGCATTCTGCGGTACTTCATCACTAGATGTATATACACCAGTATCAAGTGTAAATCTTGGTTCTCCTCTCAAATCAATAGTTTGAGGAGGAATGTAAAATTCACCAGTATATATTAATTCATATGGACTTGGAACGTTTTGTGCAACATTTAATCCGATACCAGATTTTTTAACATCCTCATTATTTTCATCTTGAACAACAAGATCATTATACTGTCCAATATTAGCAGAGGTTGTAGCTCTGATATTTTTACATCTCAAATCTGGTAACTGAAATTGTTCGTCAGTAAGTGCCTGACCAGCTTTTAAAAATTTAGTGGATAATCCAGTTCCTAAAACTGCAGCTAGTTCTGGATATTCTACAGCAAATAAAACTCTACCATCACATCTAAGATATCCTGCAGGAATTAATTCTTGATTACTAGGACCATTCGGATCATCTTCAGTCAACTCAACAGGGAACGTAATAATCGATCCCGTCATCGTTCCATGAATTGATTTTTCTTTGGTGTAAAATGCTGGCATTTTAAAAAGCTCTGATAATGTATAGCATAGTTAATGAAGGAGTGTTATTATTAATTTGAACACTCAATGCTGTATCTACAGATAATGGTGCAGTTGTACCAGTGGAAATATCATTTACCAAAATAGTAGATGGAACAGAAAGACTACCCCTTGCCATATTTACTTCCATTGCATTATGACCATGAGATTTTAATGCATCATCTGCCCATTGTTCGCCATTATGATTTAGTGTGGTAGTATATGTATCTGTTACAGCTGTATTTATTGGTTGTTTCTCACCACCAAGGGCATCATAACTCATATCCTCAATATTTGTTGCTGGCATCTGATTACCTCTATGAAACTCTGGAATATCAACAGCAGAATAATAGTTTCTTTTATTATTATAATATCCAGCAGGGGGAAATGCACCAACATGAGATTGTGTTTGAATATTTGCTACCGCACGATTATCATCTTGATAGACATTTTGATCACCACCAGGAGTTGCACTCCAACCTCTAAATTGAATATAAGGTCTAAGATCAATAATTCTAGGAGAATCTGGTATAGCAGGAACCAGTTCTAATTGAGCATCAACAAATTGTCTGGCACTTCCATCAACCATAGTCATACCACCATCATTTTCATCATACCATGTAATATCTCTCCAACCTGGTCTAAATGTATGTGCTTGAGAATCATTACTCCTATGACCAATAGGAGAAATAGCAATATAATTTGGGCTCTCATCTTTTAGTCCACTACCAGGTAAGAACTCCATCATAGGTTGACCAGTTGGAGTTGCAGACCAAAACTGATCAAAATCAGAATCACTAGCTGGTCTGTGACTATGTTCTGGAGTATGTTCAATACCTAATTTTCTCGGAATAACATATGCTGTGTCAAAGTATATCGGGTCTTCCATTGTTATACCAGTAATTCTACCAGCTAATGTAGAAGATGGTTGCATAGTAAATGTTATATTTACATCAGCATCAAGAAGAACAGGTGGTTGTACAGCATCAGGACCATTACGACCAATATATTGTCCAATATGTAAGAGATCAGTAGATGGAATTCTAGATCCCTCGATATCAATCAACGATAATTGATTTAGATCTGGTAATCCAAATTTATCAACATGATATTCAGGATTTTTATTATATGGAAAATCATTAACTAATCCAAAATTCACTCCTATCTCTTCATTACTACCTGTTTCTGGAAATGGTCCATATTGATTTCCTAATGTTGCTGCTAGAAGAGGATAATCAGCAGCATCTAATACAGCATTAGCTAAACTACAGATAATCCAACCTTTTGGAATATCCTCCATGCGATCTCCTTGACCCGTACCGCCCGTCCAAGGTATAATAGTACCTATTGGGGCGATCTTACTTGCTTTTACTCTATTATAGAATGTCATTGATTAGACCTCTTTTAACCACCATCCTTGTACGGAGGAAGAAACGATAGTGCCTTGTGAATCTGTTGCTCCTAGGTAAACCAGAGTAAATCCAGCATTTGCTGTTTGTACTACCAATTCACCAGAATTATATGGAGTTGTACCACCCAATCCAATTGTAGTTCCTCCAGCATCTCCTTGTACTTTAGTATTTGGAGTTAATGCTCTAACAATTAGCATTGTGTCGTAACTTAAGTTACCACCAACTTCAACGAATCTTACTTCATCTCCTGTAATTGGATTTTCAGGTAAGTAACAGATCAAGTTAGTCTGATTACTTACATTAGCAAAGTATGTGACGTTAGCTTCTAGGTTTAGATCAGCAGCGTCAGATCCAGAAGAGATATAACGTGCATGTCTACCACCAGTCTTGGTGTAGTAGTTACTAATACCAAAAGCATCAATAGAATTATCTCTATTAATGATAAAGGAATCAGCACCATTAATTCCTAAGTTATTTAACTGGAATTGTGGTGTCTTAGATGGTATTTCAGATGCTAAACCAACAATTTTTAATGAATTGCCGATTTCTGCATCACCATCGTTATCAACTTTAAATGTTACTTGATTTCCAATAAGTAGAACATCTTCTGGACCTGAACCAGAGTAAAGTTTGAAATCACCTCTACCAAGAACACCAGCGTCAAAGTAGATAGTACCAGAGTGATCTGCGTGACCATCATCATTAATAATTTGTAGGATGTTAGTTTGACCAACAGAATCCTTCATGGTGAATATACCACCATACATTGTCATATCCTTATTAAGGATTAGATCACCATTTCTGTGTGTAGTAGAACCATCAAGGATAGTTTCATCCATGGTAGTTGTATGAACCTTACCTGCTAGTCCACCATTTACATAGAATATTTCATTAGAATCATTTACCTTATCATATAAACGGAACCAGTTTAAATAATCAAACTTAGTTTGTGCAATTCTACCATTGTCAAGAATGACAGAACAGAAATCAGCACCACCACGTAGTCTTGTTTGAATGTCAACTAGGTTAGATGTCTCAGAGTGTTTAAGAATTCTCTGTACTGTTGTTGTAGTAGCTAGATAATCGGTTAATGCATTAGCAGTTGTTCCTTCCTTAGCTGGTAGACATCTTAGAAGTTTACCTGCTACATCAACTGCAGCAACTTCCATGATCTCCCATTTGGGTTGTGTACCACCACCACTAGGTGAGTAAACACCACCATTTGCAATCGCAGTTACATCACCAACAACAACTAGATCACCTTCAGCAAATCTACCAGTTCCTTCACCAATAGAGTTAACTGTTAGATAAACAGAACCAGCAATGGATCCAGTAGCAGCATCTATAGATAAAGTGGTATTAGGACCATTACCCTGTATAACCTGAGGATCTAACCAATAAGAGTAAACTCTAATATCAGATTCATTACCAGAATATCTCGCAGTTGTAGTAGCAATAGCTTCAACATCAGGAAGAACTCTCTCAATATCTAATCTTCTATACTGATTACCAATTTCCATGGTAGCAGCACATGTATCAAAGTATAGAGTGTTCTGATCATTACCGTTTTGAATGATAAACTCTTCATTCCTAACAACCGTGAAGCTAATATTAGTTAATACAGCATTAAGAACAATTGGTTTAGTAAGTTTGATTTGATTAGCATCAATCTCCTCAATTCTAGTATCACCAAACATTGTTGCGGTAACAGTACCAGTGAACCTGACAGTATCACCAATTTGAACCTTAGCAATGTCAGCAGGACTGACGTTAGTAATATATCTGGTTATTTCCTCATTAGCATTTGGTGTTAGAGTACCAATGATTGTTCCTCTGTTAATAGTTCCACAACCACCTTCAAGTCTTAATTGACCTTCAAGAATAGTGTCACCACCAATGTAAGTATCACCAGTTACAGAATCAATAGTGAATACATTACCAGCGTCACCTAAAGAACAATCTTTAGAGACTGTGAACTTCTGAACTTCAGCAGATAATGGTGTAACAACCTTAATTACTTCACCAAAGTCATCTATACCATCACCAGCTGGTACACCATCATCACGACCAATAACAACATAATCTGTGTTTGTTAAATTACCACCAAACTCAGCAAGATATACATTGTCCTGAGGACCATTACCATCAAGTGCCTGTTCTGTCCATGTAGCATCAAACTGAACATTAACTCTGTAGATAGGTGTATTATCTGGATGAGTGTCAAGAACAGTAGTGAATGTACCAATAGGTTGACGCTTAACCTTTACAAAGTAAGGTGATACGTTAATTCTTGTTAATTCAAGAATCTGTACAAGTTCAGGATGCTCAGTAGCACTATTAACAGGACTATCAATTAAGAGATAATCGTTAGTAGCAAAGTATGGATCACCGTTAGCTTTAACTGGTGAATTTGCTAAAGGTAGATAATATTCATCACCAGTTAATGCAGGTAAATCCTGTGGTTCAACCACTGGGCTTCCACCAAGACCAGTTTCTGCATTCTGGAAGAATGAACTACCCCATGGTCCATCACCAGCAGTATCAATTTCATTGTATCCTTCATCAGTAGGAGCTACAACGATAACATTCAGAATGTCAACATTCTTATTGAATAATGTTTGACTGATAACACCATCATCATGAGGATTGATTGTAGAACCAAGTTGTCCTCTTTCACCTAAGAATGAGAAGGAAGCAACACCACCACATAATGTGATATTACTATCAAACTGTGCAGATGCAATAACTTTTAATTGGTTATTGACTGTAGTTGTACCACCTTGACCTGCAATATTAATCTCAGATGCATTAGTTGCAAAGTTAAGGATTGAAGGACCACCAGTATTAGATAAGAAATCAACTTGTGATGCTTGTGACTTAAGTGATACAGTGTCACCAATTCCTCTACGGAATCCGAGCCACATATCACCATCAACTCTGAAGTTTCTAGTCTTAACTTTAGTGTAAGATAGATCTTCGTTGGTATTGGTGTATGCACCACCAATCTCTACCTTAGAGATCTCTGAAGTAAGAGTCTCAGGAACAGTACCTATAAAGATGTTACTGTGTAAAGAAGCAGTACCAATATTGATGAAGTGATCACCAGTTACATTATTGAATAGGTTAACTGTCTGAGTAGCAGTTCTACTATTACCAATATTAATAAATTGTGCATCACCAGCAATATTGATTGTACCTTCAAATGAACTATCAGTTACAAGATTAAATGTACCCGTTGTCTGTGATGTTCTGATTTCAGCAGTTGTACCGTCATCACCATTGACTTCGATATCATGCTCAAACTTAGCATCATCAGTAAATCTAGATGTACCGTCAACAACTAGTGCTCTATCAAGTTGAGAGTTGTCAACGTTAATACCAACACGACCACCATTTGTAGTCGCAACACGGAAGACTGCCTCATTGTCAGGTGATCCGCTGTTACCACCAACCAAGAATGCATTGTCAATGTCTTGCTTATTTCTAG
>MDSZ01106434.1_pt1 | contig 13640 bp, 15 predicted proteins | sample 811201 | NCBI WGS metagenome assembly MDSZ01 (sample SAMN05326647, study PRJNA326480) | marine metagenome | isolation source: seawater | place: Indian Ocean: North | collected 2010
ATAAAACCGTCATCAATTTTAGAGATGGTATTCAGGTTGATACTGATGACCTGATATCTAATAATGGTCTGGTGGGTATCGGAAGCACGATACCCAGACAACAACTCGATGTTCGAGGTAATATAATTGTCGATGAAAATACTTACTTAAATAACCTCAAGGTTACTGGAGTTACAACATATTATAATACTTTAAATGTTGGTTCAGGAAATTCAGTAGGTATTGGAACTACAGTTCCTGAAGAGGCATTTCAAGTTGGTGTAGGTACTACTGGAGCAACTATTAGTCTTGGTGGTACTGTAATAGCACAAAAATTTGTAGGAGATGGATCAGAATTAACTGGTATACCTGCTTCAGTTTGGGTAAACCCAGGTGTAGGTCAGACAATATATTCAACTAAAGATGTAGGTATTGGCACTACTGCTACTAGAGGTCAAGCAGATTTTGGTGTAGGATATGAGATATACATGGATGCCAAGAGTGGTGTCGGAACATTTGAAGGAATAGTAGTTAAGAATATAACTGTTGAGAATGATACTGGTGCAGGTCAGGGTAATGTTAATGCAGATGTTGGTACATTCTCTACTATCACTGCAACCTCAAGCATTACTGCCCCTACCTTTATCGGTACTGTCACAAATGCTACAAGATCAGTCGTAGCAGCAGGTTTGACGGATAGTCCTGATGTTGATGTTAATTATATTACGGGTGTTGGTGGAACATTTACGGGTATTACTAGCTTTACCACACTTCAGGTTACTGGTGGTATTGTTGCTAACGGTGGAATAATTACTGCGACCACATTCAGTGGTACTGCAACTACTGCTACTCATGCAGCAACAGCATATGCTCTAGGTGGTGATCCTGATATTCAGGTTGATAAACTAACAACAACTGGATTAGCACCATCTATTATTAAGGGATCTGGTGTTAGTACTATAGGACAAGATCTATTAGTAGGTGAGTTTATAGGTGTTGGTGCTACCAACTCTGCTATTGGTGATGCTGCTGGATTTATTGGTACTGTAAGAATACATGATGGTGACCTTAAACTTGGTGGTAGTATATCCATTGGTGGTAGTCTTGTAGGTACTGTTGATCTTGGTGGTACTCAGAATATTAATGTATTGAATATTGGTGCAGGATTATCTGTTGCTGGTGTGTCTACACTGTCTGGTAATATTACAGGTGGTGGAGATTTTAATATCAGTGGTTCTATGGTTGCTGGTACAATTCAGTCAACTGATAGTATTATCGCTGGTGGTGGTATTACTTGTATTGGAGAAATTAATGGTTCTGCTGGTGCAGCATTTACTGGTGGTGGCATAATTGTAGGTGGTGGAGGAACATTTGGTGGTCCTCTTAGAGTTGATGGATTTGGAGTAATTGGTACTTCAGGATGTGTAATTGGTGGTGGTATTACAGTTGGTGGAGAGGTTAGTGGTGTTACTAATGTATTAGCAACTGGTGTTGGAACATTTGGAACTAAGGTTGTAGGTGGTGATGGTCAGTTTGTTAATGTAGTTCACAGTGGTATTACTACTATTGCAACTGGTATTGTATCTGACTTCACTGTTAATGGTAACTTTAATGTCGGTGGTATTGGAACAGTACAAACTGGTGTTGTTGTCTTTGATGGTGTTAGTGGTATAGCATCTGCTAGTTCCATGTATGCTATAGGTGGCATATCAACATTTGCTAATGTCCAAGTTACTAATGGAAATGACACTAGGATATTTGGTAAGTATATTGGTGTTAATACAACATCTCCTCGCATTAGCGAAGGTCTTGAGATGTATGAGCAGTCATCAGAAATATTTGTTTATGGTAACAGTAGTATAGGTATTGGATCTACATCTGGTGGTCGTGGTAAGCAAGTAAAATTATATGTTGGTTACGGTAGAAGTGAACTTGGTAATAGTCTTATACCTTCTCAATCAATATTTGAGGGTAATATTGGTATAGGTACTACAATTTGTAGGTTAAGTAATGGATATGAATACAATGAGATCTATAAGAATACTATTTTCTTCAACAATCACCTTGGTGTGGGTGGCACAGTTGGTGGAGGAACGACTACATGTATAAGGATTGGTATTAACACTGCAACTCCTGAATGTAGTCTTGATATGAAATATGCAGGTGAACCATTACTATTACCTCACGCATTTGTAGGTAGTGGTGGTAATAATGATAACCCTGCTGAGTTGAATATACAGAAAGGTGATGCAGAAGGATGCTTATGGTACGATAATATTGACGATAAGATTAGAACTAAGGGATCTAATGGTGTTAATGTTGCTATTGCAACTGAACTTGGTTATGCTGCTACACCAGCAGAAAGAGGATTCACTGGTAACGCATGGCAGACTGAAGCACAAAGAAATAATGATAGTGACTTTGTTCCTGAACTCTCACCACCTTCAGAAGGACAATTACCTGCTGTTGGATGGGGTACTGCTAACTTTGGATATAATTTAACATCTGAACAGTTCCAATATTATGGTAGTGATAACATCTGGAGATCTATTGTGGGATCAGCACAAACTGGTGTTTCCTTGATTATTGAGGGAACTACTGCTAAACTAATGGTTGCAGGAATCGGATCAATATCATTAGGTACACTATCCTGAGGTAACATAATATGGCAGCACCTGATTGGTCAAATACTACACAACAGTTACTTACTCAACCTGCTGGTAAAGAGGTATCATTTGGTCAGATAAGAGCAGCAATAGGTGATACTAGTAAATCTATTGGTGCATCTGAAATGCACAGGGTTACTAGTCTTGATGCACCATATCAGTTGGCAGCAAACCCAACTACATCTACACCTCATGTACCTTATGTACTAGATGCCACTGAAAATGCACACATACCTACTAGTGGTCCTATATCACCTGATGATGTAAGAAATATAATTAAAGAATATAAGATTGAACAGGATCCTAATAAACAAGAGGATAGATTTGATGTTGGTACTCTTACAGGACCAGATACACCTACTGCTAGTGTAAATTGGAATTCAAACTTAAATAAGAATATAACAAAATATCTAAAGATTAGAGGTAGAATAATATCACCTACTGTTGCTACACCTGCTGTATCTATTGCTAGTTCAGCATCATCTAATCTCTACATACATGTTGCCAATTCACCTGCTGGTGATGGCATATATGCTTCTGGTGGAGCTAAAGGTGTTAATAGTGGACAACCTGGTGGTCATGCTATTTCTATTAGCAATCCATCTGCACCTGCTACTCGTGTAGTATATGTTGAGTGTGAAGGATCAGACTCTAAGATATGGGCAGGTGGTGGAGGTGGATCTGACGGTACTGATGGAGTAGATGGAGTAGATGGTTCAGGATGGACAGGTAACGGTAGTCCTGGATCTGGAGGTGGTAGTGGTAGTGATGGATCTCCTGGGTCACCTGGATCTCCTGGTTCTCCTGGTTCTAATGGATCTGGAGGTGGTAGCGGTCAACCTGGATCTCCTGGTTCACCTGGATCTCCTGGATCATCTGGACAACAGAGGTATTTCCAACCAAGATGGACAGCACTACAGGTTAGGAGTAGTTCACAACAGACTCAAGCACAACAGAGGAGACAACACAGAAGATGGTTGTGGAAGAATAGGAGACGATCATGGCAAAATAATATTCAAACGACTATTCAAAATAGGGCAACACAACCCCAAGATAATACTGTTAGGATAAGTTCATACTGTTCTGGTGGTTCTGGTGGTTCAGCAGGTTCTGGTGGATCTGGTGGTGGTGGAGGTAGCGGTGGATCCAAAGGATACGGTGGTAGTGGTGGATCTGGAGGATCAGGTGGATCTGGCGGTGGAGGCGGATCAGGTGGTCAAGGTGGATCTGGAGGATATAATGGTTACAAGGGATTTAAAGGATATGCTGGATCAGGATCACATGGAAGAGGATGGAATAATAAGACTGGACCTTTAGTATCATCTGGTGGTACACCTGGAACTCCAGGTACACCAGGCGGTTCTGGCACACCTGGAACTCCTGGAACTCCTGGAGGTGGTGGTACACCTGGAACTCCAGGTCAACCTGGAACTCCTGGATCATCTGGAACACCTGGATCTGGAGGTGGATCAGGAACACCTGGATCTGCTGGAACACCTGGCGGATCTGCTGGTTGTGGTGCTGGAACACCTGGAACTCCAGGAACTCCAGGAACACCTGGATCTAGTGGAGGATCAGGTAGCAGTGGAACACCTGGCACACCTGGAGGAGACGGTACACCTGGAACGCCTGGTACACCAGGAGGCGATGGTACACCTGGATCACCTGGTGGTAGCGGTCAACCTGGAACTCCTGGAACCCCTGGTATACCTGGCGTTGCAGGTGGTGATTGGGGTAAAGCAGGTGCTGGTGCTGCTGGTAGAGCAGTCGCTGGTTCTACTTATCAAGTAATACCTAATGGAGGAGACATTAGGGTAATCTATTAATTTTTATTATGTCACAGTATTTAATACCACCTCATCCAGTATTTGATGAGGTTGATTTTGCCACTTGGAAAGAGGGATTTACTTCTGAAGAATGTGATCAAATTATCCGTTTAGGTGAATCTAAAGATGCACAGAGTTCATGTGTTGTTGGTGATCAACAACATGTAGATGATGATATACGCAAATCATTAAACTCATGGTTAACATGTACAGATGAGACAGAGTGGTTATATCAAAGATTAGGTAATATTAATAGATGTCTCAATGGTATGCACTGGAGATATGATATAAGTGGGTTTAGTGAAGATTTACAATATACAAGATATAATGATAATAAATCATTCTATGGATGGCATATTGATAGTGGTTGTCGTACTTCTGAGCATCCACCTCGTAAATTGAGTATGACATTACAATTATCAGATCCTTCAGAGTATGAGGGTGGTGAGTTTCAAATACATGGTACACATGTAGAGACTCTACCTAAAGAGAAGGGATTAGTTATAGTATTTCCTAGTTATACATTACATCAGGTTACACCAGTTACTAAGGGTATTCGTAGGAGTTTAGTAGTATGGATGTCAGGTCCACCATTTCGATGAAACCACCTCATAAAGTGTCCACTCATGCCCCATTAAGTCCTAAAATGGACTATAATAGAAGTATGAAAAACACACATCTAGAGCATCTCGAAGACGACATCCTTAACAGTGGTTCTACTGGAGGATTTACTGTTGTTGACTTTTTAAAAAATTTCGGTTTATTATTAGATGGTAGAAAGAGTGAACTAAGCATCTCAACTAAGTGGGATGGAGCACCTGCTATTATATGTGGTACTGATCCTGTTACTGGACAGTTCTTTGTTGGAACTAAGAGTGTATTTAATAAGGTTGATCCTAAAGTATGTTATTCTGATACAGATATTGAGCGTTACTATCCTGTTTCAGAATTGCGGAGTAAATTAAAAGCATGTTTAGAGTATCTTCCTGAACTTGGAATAAGTGGAGTAGTTCAAGGAGATTTATTATTCACTCAAATGGATTGTGCATGGGGTAATATAGGTGATAAACAATATATTACATTCACACCTAATGCAATTACTTATGCTATTCAAGCAAACACTCCTAAAGGTGAACAGGTTATTACATCACAATTAGGAATAGTATTTCACACAGTATATAAGGGTGAAACACTACAAAGTATGGATGCAGTATATAATACAGCACCAAAATATAAGAGCACTAAGAATGTATTTGTAGCGAGTTCTGAACTATCTAAAGTATCTAAGTTTAGTGTTCGTGATGCTGCTAAGTATACTGCTATTATTAACAGAGCAACTGGATCTTTAAAGAGATCATCACAATTCTTAGATATTATTCAGGAATATGGTGAGTCTAAATTTATAATAGCAGTGATATTTAAACAGTTTTTTAATCAAAGAATTAGATCTGGACTAAGTGTGTCAAATACACAGAAAATAGCATCAGAGTTTGCTAAGTTTTATGCAACTAAAATGGATGAGGAAATTGATAAGAAGAAGAGTGAAAAGGGTAAGGAAAAGTATAGAATAATGAAGACAAATGGTTTAGCATTTATTGTTAGATATGAGCAGGAGATATATTTTACTGTTGCATCTTATATTTCAATTCGTGCTGCTAAGAAGATGATAATAGATCAGTTAAATATAGTTAAGGACATTAAGACATTTGTTCAGGGCAGACCTTCACAACCAGAAGGATATGTGGTATCATATAATGGAACTGCGTTGAAATTTGTTGATGATGATTTCAGACGAGCAAACATTACGGTGATTAAATCATGGGCAAAGTAGCAACATTTAAGGACTTTATTAAGGTCAGAGAGTATATCTATCTCAAATGGGATTACTATGCTAAATTAGGAAGAATGAGGGACAATTTGTCACCTGAAGAAGATATTCAACAGCAAGCATGTTGGGAATTAATAAGAGATTTGAAAGGATTTCTTGATAATGTAGAGGAGAACTTTACCGATCCTGATATATTAAATGATTTTTTAGTTGATGATAAAGTAATTCCAATTAATTTGTTTAATAATGAAGAGTCAGAGTAAATTTAAGGTATTTGATGATTTTATATCACCAACATATCAAGGATTAATTAAAGATATTATAGAGCATCCTGATCAGGCATGGTTATATCAACCTAACATGGATTATGGTGGAGATGATGATACATTAGAGGTACAATACTCTCAATTCTTAATAGGAATACATGGAACTGATGCTCCTGGTCATTTTCAATTATTTCATGCACTTTTTGGTTTAATGGGTAAGATAGTGGATGAATTGTTACCTAATTATCAACCAACACGGATAAGAGGTATATTACAAACACCTACACCTAACGCTGCTAAGTTTTACTTACCTCATACAGATGGAGGACATGAAGATGGATATAGTTTAATATATTATCCTAGTGATGCAACTGGAGACACCTATTTGTTCAGAGAAATGTTTAACAATCCACCTGAAAATACAAGAAGACAATATCATTGGAATCCGATTGATTCAGTAACACCTAAGCAGGGTAGATTGATAATGTTCCCTGCACATCAATATCATGCTGGTTCATCACCTAATAGTAAGAGAAGGATGCTTATAAATTTCAATTTCGACACTAAATATAATTAAAAATGAAAATTGCTATAGTAGGTGCTGGCATTGCTGGTATAACACAACTTCAAATGCTATCTGGTATTAGAGGAAGTTATGATAAATATGATGATGAAATAGTATTAATACATGATCCTGATAAAGTATATCCATTCTTCTTATCTTCTGTTGGTAATACATTATTAGGTGGATATAGTGAGCAATCTAACTTTAATTGTACGAGATCATTTGCTATTAAACATTTTGGTGCTACAGATTATTATGGTACTAAGTTTATAGGATGGGGTAATAGAACTGATAAGAATTTTGTATTAAGTCAGGATGGTGGATCTGGTGGTGGATTACACTTAGATATTGAAAAATTACGGAATTATATTATTAATGATGGTGGTAAATGTTTTGGAGAAAATATAAGTGTGCTCGAACAAACTATTGATAAGTTTGATATTAAAGAGAATACATTTAATATTAATGGTGTAGAGTATGATATAGTTATTGATTGTACTGAGAAGCAACCATTAATTGCACCTGATGATTACGGAATACCTGTAATATCACCATCTAATGCTACATTAGTGGCAGAAATACCACTTAAAGGTAATTGGGATTTTACTATAGAATATGCTGCTAAGTATGGACATATAACTGGTATTCCTCTTAGTGACAAGCAATACTGGGCATATCATTATGATAATAGTGTTGATGTTGATGATATTCGTAATGATTTTGAATCAATATTTGGTGAAGGTTTAGTTAGTAAGTATCACGAGATAGATTTCGTTCCTAAAATATCAAATTACATCATACATCCTGAGTTTCCTAGTTATTTTAGAAATGGAAATACTGCATATTTAACTGAAACATTAGGTTTCATGCAAAATGAAATGGAAGAAAGATTAGCAGAGAATATTTCAGAATACATTTATAGTAATGGCGAGCAAGATTTGAGTACTGTTTTAGATAATTTTGGTGAGATTATCATGGAAATGATATTACCTACAATTAGTTTTTGTTTCCAGTATGGTTCAAGATGGGATACAGATTACTGGACTAAATGTAAAGAACAGGCAATAAATCATTTAGAAATGCCTTTCTTTAAACATCCACAATATCAATCTGAGTGGAGAGATAATATCTTAACTGATAAATGGGGTGATAAAGAGTACAAGAAATTATTAAATAAGTGCTATAATCATGCTCTACCAGAGTCATCAGAATATACTAATATACCATATTTTATTATGATGTATTACACTTGGTTCTATGAATTAGCAACAGGATTAGGTGCATCTTACGCAGATAAATTTGATACATTTGATATGATATATCCACCTGAGAAACATGGTGAGATAGGATATAAACTATATGAGTAAGATTGTTATTGTTGGTGCAGGAACAGCAGGACTAATTAGTGCTGCTTATTTTACAAATACATTTCAAAATGCAAGTGTAGAGTTATATTATAATGGTAAGAATAGGAGTATAGGTGTTGGTGAAGGCACAGCAGATGGGTTTGCTAATTTCTTAACTAATGTATTAAATATACCTGCTAGTGAGTTTCTTAAGCATGTAGAATCTAGTGTTAAATTAGGTATTAATTTTAAAGATTGGTTGCCTAATAGTGAATATTATCATGGATTTGAGGTTACAGATAAGATATTTGATATGGATAATTATTCATCAATAATTGAAATATTATCTGATAATTATAAAGGAGGAAAGAATTTTAATGATGCAACAAATACTATCCCAGATATTCCATTTGATGATTATAGAATAGCATATCATATTGATACAAATAGTTTCAGTGATTACCTGTTTAAATTGTTAGAAACTAAGGTTAAATTTGTACAAGATATTATTACTCATGTGGATGTAGAAAATAATAATATTAAATCAATTAAAGGTAGAAAATCAGGTATTATTACAGCAGATTTATTTGTTGATTGTAGTGGATTAAATAAGAGATTAATCAAACATTTAGATGCTAAATGGGAGGATTTATCAGATACATTTATAATTAATAGTGCAATTCCTTATCAATTTAATCATAATTATGATGAAATACCATCATATACATTATCACAAGCAACACAAGATGGATGGATTTGGCAGATACCATTTGCTGAGAGATATGGAACTGGTTATCTATATTCTGATAAATTTACTATGGAACATGATGCAAAATATAGATTTTGTGACTGGTTAGATAATAAACATGATGAAGATCCTACATTAAATAATACTATTAAATGGGATGCAGGTTATTATAAAGAATCGTGGGTAGGTAATTGTTTATCAATAGGACTATCTTCTGGTTTCATTGAACCAATGGAGGCAACAAATATATCAATGATATTAACTCAACTTGAAGCATTTTATGAGGTTAATTATACTTTATCAGGACTATCTTACAATAGATATAGTTATAATAAAATAGTAAATGATGCTCAGGATATATTATTAAAGATGATTTCATTGCATTATTGCACAAATAGACTTGACTCTGAGTTTTGGAGATACATGACTAATAATAAAACAGACTGGGTATTATCATTTGAAGAGAAACTTAAGGAAGAATATTATATGGGAGTAGAGGGAACAAATGAAGAAGATTTTGATGATTTATTACAAATAGCAATGGGATTGAATATGATTAGTAAGGATGCTATAATTAAATGTATTACATTAAGAAATAATGGTAAACATTTAATGGAACAATCTAAAGAACATAGTAATTATCTCACTAAATGTAAAGAATATAACTGGGTATCTCATAAACATGTACTCAAGACACTTAGAGAAGTGTCATAACATTTATAGCATTTCACATATTATAGATTATAATGAAAATACTTAAAAGATCTGAAATGACTGCTGCTGCTATCGCTGGTAAAACTGCTAAGAGAGCAGGTCACGAGTATGAGCATAGACTTGCTGCATTATTTGACAGTTTATTTGGTGGTGAGCATAAGGTAGATGGTAGACCACAAACTAAAGTAGATATGTATGAGGAGAATACTAATAGAAAATATTCTATTAAAAGTATATCAAAGAATCATACTCAGGTAGCATTATTATCTACTGAAAAGTTTATTAAACACTTTAAGATTAGAGGACATAGTGAGACATTCCTTAGAATGTTCTTTGGTTATCCTAATCCAGAGTTAAAATCTATTGTACAAAATATACATCCTGATTTAGATCTTAGTGATAAAGAAATCAAACAGAATAGAGTATACAGAGATAATATTGATAAAAAGATAACAACTGCATTTGTTAAATGGATGAATAAAAACAAATGTAAAATATTTGATGTAATTGTAAGAAGAGGATTTAATGGTGATGCAGTTGATACTGTTATATTTCATACTAAAGGATCAGAATTACTTAGAATGGTAGCAGTAAATATGATGGAAAAGCAGGTGGAGACTGGGGTTTGGACATTAAATAATACTACATTAGAATTCAGATTAGCAGATGGTAAGAAACTATTTCATTTACAAATGAAAGGGTCAGGAAAGAAATACAATTCAGGGTATCATGGTATGATGTTCCACATATATAATATTAACTATAACAAATGAAACATGGCATCATATAATATTACACTAAAGGATCCTCAAGGTGGATTAGTTGGTCAATTTGATTGTGCTGATGATGTATCAATATTAGATCAATTAGAAGAAGAAGGTTTAGATCATCCCTCATCATGTCGTGCTGGTGCATGTTCATCTTGTGCTATGAAATTAGAGGAAGGTAGTGTTAATCAGGAAGATCAATCATTCTTAGATGATGATCAAATAGAAGATGGATATGTGTTAACATGTGTAGCAACACCTACCTCAGATTGTGTTATAATAACTGAACAGGAAGAAAATTTGTATTAATGGAACAATCGTTAGAAATTGGTGGCACATTGCTATTTTTGGCATTAGGTGTTATAATAACATGGTATCAGTCCAAATATTTTAAATGACAGCACCAATTCCTGATTGGACTAGACCTGAGAAAAGAAGAAATCAGGTTAAATCCAAATTTTATTATATCTTCTGGGGTATAGCAACATTCTCTGTAGTAGCAGGTCAACTCTATGTTGGTAGTGGTTATAGAGCATATGCCAACGCATTGATGAGAATCTTTGATACTATTGAGGTAGAATTTAATCAACCGAGGTTTTACTAATGTTAGATAAACTATACTCTACTATTATGAATAGAGGTGTTAAACAACAATTTAGTAACACCGACATTTATGAATCACCTGATGGTGGTAATACTGTATATGTTAGAAAAGCAAATCAAGATCCTAAATTTAGATCTAGGGTTATTATAAACCATGATGATCCATTTATTGATGAATTGTTATCAAAAGGTTATACATTTGATATTGCTAATTCATGGTATCGTAGAAAATGGACAACAAATCAAGGTGCTGAATCTATAGAAGAAGTTTACCAAATGTTAGAGCATGGTGAGGAAAAATCATGGAAACATTTGATGATAGGGTATGGTAATAAGATATTTTATGAAGAACCAGTCGAGAAAGTGTCACACAAGGGGGTTGGCAAGGACTTAGATCTGCTATAATGAGTATGCGAAACAGTCAAGGGATCACTGAGTTTGGATCTAGACTGCGATCATCTGGAGTCATGGATTATGCCTCTCCAGTAACTGATTAAGCAGTCATATGACGATTCAGTAATTGACTACCCTCAGTCCCTTGATGTTTCGCTCACCTACACATTGCATTTATTATTCTATGCCAACTGCTGCTACTGTTACGAAAAAGGTATCTACAACCCCTCGTAAAAGACGCACTCGTAAAGTAACAACAACTGCTAAAACAACACCTGTTAAGAAGTCTGTTACTAAGGCAACACCAAAGAAATTAAAAAGACCTGCTAAACCAGTTTTAACTCTTAATCACTATAAGAGAGACTTCCAGTCAAGAGTTAAGATTCATAATTATGAGTTTAACTTATTTGTGGAAGATTGCAAAAAAGGTTTACAGTTAGTAGAGAAATCTGCTCTTAGTTTCTATAAGTATGCCACCGAGTCTTACAAAACACACTTCAATGTGTGACAGTCAGTAAACTGAACACCAACCCCCTTCACAGGGGGTTTTTTAATGGTATAATATATGTGTTGACGAGATATGTGGTTCTACTGCCCGAACATTGACTGCCGATCCCATAAGCAACTCGGAGTCATCAGTAGGGGTTCAGGTGTAAGCGATTCCCAGTAGGTAAATTTGGGCATATAGGTGAAACCTATGTTGATGCCCCACTCTCCCAACTGCTGCTAGTCCCTTTGGTGGTTTCAGACTAGGAGGCGATAGGAAACCACCATTTTTCTTTATAATGAGTCTATGACTAAGTTTTACTATCAAACTTATGACAATTATAAGTATCCTACTGTAAACTCACAACAGTTGTGGAGACAATACCCACCAACTTATAATGAGGTACAGAATAAATGGAAATTATCATTGTTAGAAAAATGTGAAACAAGTGGTCAAATTTGGGATGTAATTAACAGTAAATTGTGGGTTAAATCATTTACTGCACTATTACATAAGGCAAAGACTTATCCCGTAGTGTATGATAAATGGGGTATACTTCGCAAAAACTTTCTAAATAATCTTATAGAAAAGGATGATTAATTATGTCGTATACACAACAAGTTACTTACAAAAAACTACCACATGGTCGCAAAGAGTATACTGATGAGGTATTTGCATCAACACCAAATGCTGCTAAAGTATTAATTGAAGCGAAACTTGGTGGTACTGAAATTGCAATCATTAAATGTTTGACAACTGTTCCACCTGTATCTCCCTCTTAAATTATTAATTATGACTGCTTATCGTACTGCTACAGTTACATTTTATCGTAACGATATGGGTTTGTTAAATGTTGATGTTCCAGCAACAAATTATGACTCTGCTGTTAGAACAATCAATGAAATGTATGGAAATGTTGAAATTAAGAGAGTTAATCTTAATTAATGAAAAATACTATATTATATGGTGATTGTCGCCAAACTCTTGATACTTTAAAATCACAAATTACCATAGGTATTTGTGATAAACCTAGAATGTGTGTTACATCCCCACCTTATTACGGTTTGCGTGATTATGGTGGGGAATCTTCACAAATAGGACAAGAACAAACACCTGAAGAATATATTCAGGAAATGGTTAATGTATTATCTAAGGTGAGAGATTGTCTTGCTGATGATGGTACATTGTGGTTAAACATAGGTGATAGTTATTATAACTATCGTCCTGGAAAATCATATCCTAAACAAACATTTAGTAAGACTAAACAAGACCTACCTGATTATACACCAAAGAGAGCAAATCGTCTCACTAATTATAAAGAAAAGGATTTAATTGGCATCCCTTGGATGTTAGCATTTGCATTAAGATCAGATGGATGGTATTTAAGACAAGATATTATATGGCATAAACCTAATCCAATGCCTGAAAGTGTGAGAGATAGATGTACTAAAT
>MDSZ01135752.1_pt1 | contig 13640 bp, 21 predicted proteins | sample 811201 | NCBI WGS metagenome assembly MDSZ01 (sample SAMN05326647, study PRJNA326480) | marine metagenome | isolation source: seawater | place: Indian Ocean: North | collected 2010
AATGGAACAAAAAATGTCCGAAGGTTCTACAAGAAGAACAAGAAGTTCTGGAGGTATTTCAATTCCAAGTTTAGGTGGTTTCTTGAGAGGCCCTATTTGTATTGATAATATGCATAGAAATTCTAGTTTAGGAGACCAATATGCTTCAAGAGCACTAGCATTATTAAACGATAATGTAACTGTTACTTTAGTATATACTATAGACAAATACTTACCTAAGTGGGTATTGAATGGAGAAAAAGAATCCAAAATAACAATTGATTGGGATGCTATTGATGGTGAAAATGAAGATTGGGAGAAAATATTATGAAATGTAAAGAATGTAATACATCAACTAGTTTCTCTTATGATGAAACATTGGGAGAAGAATTTTGTACTGAATGTGGATTCATTAGAGTAACAAAGATATTTGAAGATAGACCTGCCTTTAGTGAAGACTCAAATAAAAGTCTTCCAAATAAATCAGGTTTAGGTGGAATGATTAATGCATATGAAGCAAAAGGTAAGACTTCTAATAGAATTGCTAGAACAGATAATATGTTCGGTAAAAGAAATGAAAAAGATAGAGCATTAAGAACAGGATTAAGAGAGTGTTATATGGTTATATCTTACCATGCTAATGGTAGTAATTTAGATTCCGTTAGAAGATTAGTGAAACATTATTACACCAGATTGTACAGGGCTTCTGCAATGAGAGGTAATTCATTAATAGAAAGAGCATGTGCAGTTGTATTCTTAACTCTAAGAGAATTAGAAATACCTGTTACTGCAAATGAAATAGGAGAGAAACATTATGTTAAACCTTCTCTGATTTCTAAGAATGCTAGAAAGTATGCTAGAGTATTAAAGAAATCACATAAATTACATGCTTTCAATACACAATCATGGGTAGATAAAACAACTACACAATTAGGAACAGATGCTGATTTCTATTATGATTTGAGGAGACTATCGGAGTTTGTTGAAAGAGTATTAGATAATGGTCAGATAGGAATGACAAGAACCTATTTTGCTGCAACTGTATGGTTGTTAAATTTAATGAGAAGAAAGAACGAAGTTAAACAAGGAGACGTATGCGAAATTTGTTCTATTGCAAGAACATCTTTAAGAAATGCATATAATAGATTACTACCAATGGTCAACTGTGAATTAGATGATTTGAAAAACATGACTGTTGATGAATTTATATCTGGAATAAGGATAAGATAAAATGAAAATAGAATATAATAAAACAGAAAGAAGAAAAATATTAGTAATAGGTGTAGGAGGAATAGGGAGTTATCTTGTTCCTCTTCTACATAAATCATGGTGTTATGATATACACATAGCAGATAATGATAGTGTTGAAGTAAAGAATTTACTTTATCAAAATTATAAACAAAGAGATGTAGGTAATTTGAAAGTTATTGGGATAAAGAAACTTCTACAATCTACTAATCATGATTTTGATATAGGTTTAGCAGAATCAAATACGAGTAGATATCAAGTGCTTACTTCAAAACAATTAGAAGGTTATGATTTAGTGATATGCTGTGCAGATAATTTAGCAGTTAGAAAACTGTTATATTCACAGGGCTTTGGGGATAATGCTAAACTCAAGTGGCTAGATTTAAGAGCACAAGGTAGAAATGGAGCGTTAATTAGTTATTTAACAGATGAGAAATTTAGTGAAACATTTTTGAATGGGCCAGAAGGTTCATTTTCCTGTCAAGGTGATGGGTTTAATACAAGTCTTAATACAAAGGATTTACATTTTACTCATGTTGCTATTGCAGGATATGGGGCGCAATGGATTCACCGTTGGTTTAATGGTGATGATGTTTCTGATAAATTTATAATAAACATATAGGTGAGATTATGAGTTGGACAGAAGAACAAGAAGAAATAATGATACATGCCGCAAAAAACGGCTTATCAGTAGAAGAAACATCTGCTTCATTAATTGAAGCAGGATATAAAGATAGAACAGTACGTTCTATTAAGGCAAAGTGGCGTTATATGTATAAAACTCCATTTGGTGAATTTAATGACTATGAAGAAGTTGTTGAAGAACTATCAGAAGAACTTGATGAAAGAATTGAAGAACTATCTGAAAGAATAGAAAAACAAGAAGAGAAGAAAAGAAAATCCTTCAAGACACGAACATTATTGTTTGTATTGGTAGGTATTGGTATAGCAGCCTATGGTTGGGAGACCGGAATATGGACTATTTGATTGATGCGAGAGGAGAATCTTTTGAAGAAAAGATACCTGACTGGAAAGAGAAGATAAGTGCTTCATATTGGAATGACCATGTTTTACATTTTTACGATGTTATATGGGATATGAGTTTGAATGCCTTTGATATACCCCGTGAAGTTCAAGTAGTGATAGATTCTAATAACAAACTTTTTATTAGCGTGGGGAATGGAGGACTTGTAACCTTTGGAGGCCAAGATGAACAAACTATTGGGATGAAGTTTCCTATTAAAGAATGGATACATACTCATCCCTTTGGTGCTGCTTATTTCAGTGGAACTGACATGAATACTATATTTATGTATCAAAGACATATGTTAAAAGCAACAGTTTTAGGTGATAAACAAAGGGCAGTATATTATTTAGGTTTTGATTATGATGGGCATAATAGGATAGAAAGAATTACTGTAGAAAAAGAACATGAGGAAGAATTATGAAAAAGATATTTGTATTATTGATAGTAAGTAGTATGTTAGCAGGTTGTACTGATGCTATACCTGCACCAGAAGAATGGTTTAATGAGTGTGAACCTGTTGAGCCTATAACTGAATCTGGTTCAGTTGTTGTATTAGCCAATGAAACAGGAGATTCCATTTTCTTTGGTAACTCATCAAAATGGATGGAAGTGGTTTCAGTAACATATACTGCTACCCATTTGAGTTTTACAGTAGATAACAACTCAGTTATATTTAACAATATTACCTTTGTTGATATGCAAGGTGATTTGTATCAATATAATAATGATAGTATTTCTCAAACGATTCAAGTGTATACTTATGAGTTGGGTAATAATACTACATTAGTTGAAACAGAACACAATGTAAGTATAACTTATGACGTTGTTAATAAGATATATTTTAGAAGCGGTGATGCACCTAACATTGGATTGGTTTGGTTTGAGTTACCTAAATTTGATTATGATATTACTATTGATTATCAAATTGAATATAAATTAACAACAGGTAAGGAATGTAAGAATGAGTAATACTGCTATTACTGTTAAGTTCCCTGCCCCTTTACCCGCAGAAGTGGTTTGTCCCATTTGTTCTGTTGAAGGGTCAAGGGGTGGGGGCTGTAAAGTTTGCAATTATAATGGAACATTAAGTATAACTGTAGATGCTAAAGTTCCTATTCAAAGAGGACACATAATACAATATGTATCTGAAAATATGAAAACTATTGCAAGCGAATTAACAAGACATAGTGGTTTAGTTCCAGAAGTTGAAACTATTCAAATAGTTGAAAACGAAGCAGGACAATTTGAAATAGTACAAATTAGTAGTTTAGGTGGTGCAGTTTGGATAGCAAACAGATTAGACGAAATGCAATCACCTATGTATTTCTATACTAAGGCTACTTTAAATGAATTTATCAAGGAGTTAAAATATGAATGAAGAAAGAGTAATAGCAAGGATTCCTAGAAATGCATCTGATGAGTTAGTCATTAGAACAGGAGTCTATTGGAATTTAAATATACTAGATATTAGATGGTATAAAAATGGTAATCCTACACAAAAAGGATGTAGGGTAAATATGGATGAGGCTAAACATCTATTGAGAGCAATTGATAAAGCGGTGAATAATAATGATAAGCAAGAGAAAGATTGAATTAAAATTAAGAGAAAAGATACCGGAAAGAACACACATAAGAGATGGTGCGGTAGATAGAATTCAAGAAGTAATAGGATTAAAAATTGATACTTTCTTGAATCAAATAGTTGATAATGCTGCTCTAAAAGACAGCATGGTTATAACAAAAGATGTTGTTAATGAATCGTATGTTGATATGGAAATACTTTCATTGACAGCCAATGATACTAAAGTAATACAGTTCAAAGAAAATAGCGAGGATGGTAATTCCATATGACCTTAGCAGCATTTTCAAGATTGTGCGAAGCAATAGAGTTTCAAACTCCTACACAAACTAAAGATGCAATTGCTGCAGGTTTATCTTCTTTTGAAAACCCTGCAGTTGCAGTTGCTATATTATCTCTTGATTTACCAGAAAATAATATTGGTGAGAAAAGAGCAATTAAATGGATAGCAAACAGCATGGCTTTATTTGATAGCGAAGTACAATCAGCAGTTGACATGTGGGGAGATATTGGTGAAGGTATAAATGAATTAGATGTAGGGAATGAAACTGATTCCAATATATCACTTGATGTATTTTATAATCTATTAATTATGGATTGTTCTTCAATGCAAGGTAATACATTCAATGTAATATCTGAACATCTAAATCAAATGTCTGCTAGAGAAAAGAAATGGTTTGTAAGATATTGGCTAAGAAAACCTAGAAATGGAATCAATGAGAGTATGATGATAAAGTCTATGCAAATTAGACACCCATCAGAAGACATTAATAAATTATCACACTTTTCATCGTTGTTTAAAATTGAACAACATTTGAGTGAAGGTAAATTAATTAAGCCAGGTTTATCCTTTGGAACATTTGTGAAGCCAATGTTAGCAAAACCATATGAAGTAAAAAAGAAACCTGAAAACATTCTTATTGATATTAAGTATGATGGTAATAGATACCAAATTCATAAAAGAGGATTTGATGTTATTATTTTTAACAGGAGAGGAAAAAATGTTACTAATCAATTTACTGATGTTGTTGATTGGTTATTAGAATTTGACTTCAATTTTGTAATTGATACTGAAATCTATCCAATTAATACAGATGGTTCTCCTGCAGAACATAAACTTATGGCGAAGAGAGTTCATAAAAAGGATAAACAAGAAGCAATTCAAGAATGCCCTGTAAGATTAGCAATATTTGATTTGTTATCTTTGAATGGTGTTAGTTATTTAGATGACCCTCTTTTTGCAAGAGTGGAAACATTGGGAGAAACATTTCCTGAAATGCATCTCGCTTATGTTTTTGATGAAGGAGATACATTAGAAACTGCATATAACATTGCAATCAATAGAGGGTTTGAAGGTATTATGATTAAAGATGCTGATTTAACTTATCAACCTGGCAAAAGAAGTATAGGTTGGTTAAAATATAAACCACCTAGATTTGAACTTGATGTAGTAATAACATCAGGTCAATATGGTAAAGGTAAGAGAACAGGAGTCTTTGGTTCTTTTGGTATTTCCGTAAAAGATGGTCATGATTATATTAATGTCGGAAGTTGCGGAACAGGATTTTCAGAAGAAGATTTAGTATCATTGACTAATGATTTGAGAAAGGTTATTGATGGTTATGAAGGAGATAACTATATGTTTTTACCTAGAGTTGTAATACAAGTTACTTGTGATTTGATTACAAATGATGCCGATGGTAACATTGGTTTGAGATTCCCAAGATGTATGAGATTGAGGCCGGATAAGTTTCCGGCAGATATTGATACTTTACAAAGACTGAAGGAGTTGATGTAAGTGATTAAAGCAGGCTCAATGACCCTAATAGACGCTATACCTTATAATTGCGTAAAAGTTGAAGATGGCGTGGCGTTTTTGAAGAGGGTTGGGGATGAAAGTAGGGGTCGTTTCAAGAAAGTGCGTGTAGAATTATGCCCTTTTGTAAACGAAAAAAACGAATATATCGTTCCTACTCCGCCACCAGTCAATAGAAAGCGTATGACGAGATTTCACTTTATGAAGATTATTAAAGAAGAAGTAGAATTACCAGTCTCTCACGATTTAGCCTATTTTGTGGCTGAATGGTTAGAAACGCTAGTTAGTAATGCGGCTTTAGAAGCAGAGAATAACGCTCAAGTGAGGAATGATGATAGAATAACCGCAGCCCATTGGCCACCAAATACCAATTTAGGAAATCAATCAGGATATTGGGAAGGTAATAGAGAGTGGGCTAAAGACTACAAACAATATTTAAAGGAGAAATAAAGATGTTTAATAAAGGACAATTAGAAGGTATACTTTTATCTATTGCCAAACCTGAAGTTCATGTGGCTAAGGCTGCTAAACTATCAATAGGTTATAGAGTAAGAGTAAGAGTTAATGTTAGAGGCAGTAAAGAGTTTTTACAAGCATTGCAAAGAACGCTTAATCAACATAGCATTAACTGTGATTATAAAGATGAAGAACATAAGAGCAGACCCAGACCAATTTTAACTGTTGGAGGTCTGTTAAATATCTGGAGATTATGTCAAATAATCCCAGAAGATTTACCCGATGCAAAAAACACCTGGAAAGATTTCAAAGAAATCATACAAATAATAGATAATGGTGAGCATCACACATTAGAAGGATTAGAAAGAATCCTTGAAATTAAAGGAGAGATATGATGGAAGACTATCATTCTGCTTTTAATTCTGATGATATTTCTTTACTTGAGAAATCTGTAGAGAAAACATTAGAAGCCGGTTGTAAAGAATGTGGATTTAGATACATTGTGTTTACAACCAATGTTTCATTAGAACCTAATGGAACTAAAACTTTTTTCTTAGAAGTAGAATGTCCAAAATGTAAATGTGAATATAGAGATATAATGGCAATGAGATGATAATATGTTAAATATGAGTAGAGAAAGAACAACAATAATAATAGGCAAAACAGGAACAGGTAAAACCACAAAGGCACTTGAGTTATTTGATGGCGAACCAATTGTTAAGTATGCAAATGAATATGATATAGATGATAACTTTTCTATACCGTTAGACAAAGGCATATTAATTGAAGAATGCCATTATAAACCAAACATAAATATGATTGTTAGAACGTTGATTGAATACAGAGGCAAAGTCGTATTGACTTCTCTCAATCAAAAAGACGTTCCAAAACAAATAATGGATAAATGTAAGATTAAAAGAGCAGGGACTAAAAATTATGCTTTTGAAAAGATGAAACAAAACGGGTGTTCAAATATTGAAACTATGATAGATGAACCTAATTTAAGTATCTTTGAATTAGTTGCTGCATATAAAAAGTCTGGTGATAGAGATAAGATTGCTAGACTACTAAAACATAACAGACCATTTGATGAACAGATTTTATCATGGTTAGTTAGCACCGTTGGTGTAAACAAGATTGGTTTCCTAGATGCTAAAGTAAAAAGAAGATGGGGTTCTGCCTATTTCTATGAATTACTTGCTTATGCACATGAAGGCGGTACATCTGGTAGATTAGATATACCACGAAGGAGAGCCAAAGACAAAAGACCATATGTTTGTAAAAAGATTGGTCTTAAAGAAAGCGATTGGTATTTACTTAACCAATTGAAACAGAATAAAGAATTTCAAAAGTCTATGAAGAAAAGACTTAACAAGATAGAAAGGACTATGGTAGGACTTAATCCTACAAAGGAGTCCTTACCAAAAAGAAATACACAGTTGACGTTAGGTGATTTTTAATGGCGGGTCACAATAAAAACACTTATCGTATTATAGCAATACATCAATTTGCTGATAAGTTAGATAAAGGTCAACAGTTTAATATTAAGGAATGCGCTACGTTTCTTAATACTAGAAAAGCAGTAGGTAGCAATAGACCCCACAAACAAACACAAACTGATAGAAGACAATTGGCTATGCTTCTAAGGCAGGTCGGTATTTTTACTAATATTGGAGACGGTGTTTGGAGATATGATGGATTAAAATAGGAGAAATAAATATGAATAGTTGTATAGATTGTAATAAAATAATTAGTGCTAATAAAACAAGATGCCGAAACTGTAACATGAAGGTGAACGGTGAATGAATATTTTTGTATTGGATGAATGCCCTGTAATTAGTGCAGAGCAAATGTTAGATAAACACGTTGTTAAAATGCCTACTGAAAGTATGCAAATGATTTCAACCTGTTTAGACCACTTGGGTTTTGAAAGCCCATACAAACCTGTAATGCTTAACCACCCTTGTACTATTTGGGCAAGAGAATCAAAAGATAACATGAGATGGTTAATCAGACACACTAATGCATTGTGTAAAGAATATACTAAAAGGTATAACAAAAGACACAAAGTAGAAGACACATTAGAAGAATATATGGATAGAATTGTATTGATGATTGAATCCATAGAATCTAAAGAGTTGACACCCTTTGCTATTGCAATAAGTCCAAACATGAATTGTAGAAAACTAGACAATTTTGATGAGATGACAGCAATGGAAAAGTATCGCAATTACTATATTGAAGACAAATGGTGGTTTGCTGAGTGGAAAACACAAGAGCCTGAATGGTGGCCACATAACCATTACAATATGAAAATGAAAGAATTGACAATAAGGAGAAATAAAAATGTTATGGACAGAAAAATATAGACCTAAGTATTTAGAAGAAATAGTGGGTCAAGAGAAATTTGTATCGGATGCTAGAAATTGGACAAGTATGCCTAATCTATTATTATATGGCCCTGCAGGAACAGGTAAAACAACTGCTGCAGGTGTTATTGCTAATATGATATTAAAGGAACATCAACAGTCTAACTATTTTGAAATAAATGCTTCTGATGATAGAAAGTTAGAAACAGTAAGAACTACTATTAAAGAAGTAGCATCATCTATGAAAGTAGGAGATGTACCACATAAAATTGTTTTACTTGATGAAATGGAGGGAATGACCCCCGATGCTCAAAACGCACTTAAAAGATTAATGGAACGATATAGTCATAATGTCAGATTTATAATTACTTGTAATCATAGACATAAGATTATACCACCTTTACAGTCAAGATGTGCTAATTATGGTTTTACATCATTATCTGATTCTCAGATTGAAACGGTATTAAAAACTATAATGGATAAAGAAGGCATTACATCTATTGAAGATGGCGAGTTAGGCACGTTTATAAGTAGCCTACACGGGGATTTACGCAGGGGGATTACAGAATTACAGGCTTCTGTATATAGTAATACTCCTATTAATATACAAATAGAACAAATGCAATTACCATATAATGAAATTAAAGATAGTATTGTAAACAGGGATTTCAATACTGCCCTTAATAAACTTCATGATTTAGTGTATTTATCGGTAGATATGAAAGTTATATGTCAAAACTTACATGAGGTATTTGTATCATCAGATTTAGATACTGCACAAAAATTCAAATATTTAAGAATAATAGGAGAGGCTGAATGGAGATGTTCAAACATGACTCCAAAAATATTAGCCTCATGGATGATAGGACAGATGATGTAATGAAAAAGAAATGGTTTGATTTTAATAAAGATGGTAAAGTAGATAGTGAAGATGTAAAGCACATCTTACTACGCTATGAAATCATATTGCTAGGTGGACTAGCATTAATAATATTTCCAGTATTAAATAGTGCTGGTTATATTTCAGTTTCCTCAGATACTTTTTGGGTTTTAGCAGGTATTGTTATTACCGCAGAAGCGCTGTTGGAAATTTATTATGAAAAGAAAAAAATGAGGAAGTAATATGGATGAAAGAATTACGAATGAAATAGAAAAAGCAGCCGAAAGGCTTAATATGAGTGTTGAAGAAACAACACAAAAGTATATGGAAATATGCGAACAAAATAACTTAGACCCAACAAATGATTTATTGTTGGGTAGGTCATTGTTTAGACAATGGTTTAGTGGAGCATACGCTTACAAAGACGCACCACAACAAGAAAGCACAGGAGGGAACAGCCTTGTTAAGAAGGCAAGCGGTTTCTTTATTTCTGTAAATGAACCATTGGATATGGGAGCAAGAATGATTGAAAACATTGTATCTAATTATAAGATGGATGCAAACAAAGTTTACAGTGAAGGTAAAGTTGCAGTAGCAGACCTAACTGAAGACGGTGCTTATTTGATTAAGCGACTACATAACGGAGAAGAACAAACAACAACAAAATCTGGTTTACCAGAAAGTGCAGTAGAAATTGATTCAGGTCATTTTATTATACCTGTTGATAGTATTGCTGCTTATGGTATGCGTGAAAACCCAAACTATGGAAAACCACTACCTGCATCTCAAGTTAGAATGCAAGCAGTATTTTTGGGAGAAGTAGATGGAAATAGGGGAATGTATTATTTCTCCTATAAGGGAGCATATGCAAAGAAGTTTACACCTACAACATTTAGGTTCTTACACTTTGATTGTATCCCTGACTCAAATAAAGAGGATAGAATCTATGGTTTCAAGCAGGGAACATATGAAAGTTTAGTTTACAATTCTGAACTTTCAGAAGACCAAAGAATGGAAGAACCTTCTATGGCTGATATGCAAAACTATGTAATGGAAGTAGCAATGGAAAACTACAGTCCTTTGATTGATTTGGATAGATATCACAGTACAGCAGCAAATAAGAATTATGCTGAAAGATTTGTGATTACAGATGGAAGTGTGATTTCTATTGATGCTACACCAAATAGAGTAGGTAATAAGAGAATGTCTATTACAGACGTAAACTCTGATTATAACTATGAAAGTGCTGGTTGGGCTGGAACTACTTGTTGGATTCCTCCTCATATTGAGATTGATTTTGGTATTAACTCAACTGTATTGGTTGTGGCTAGAACATCTCAAGGTAGAAATGACGATGGTAGTTTAAGAGAGGTTTCCTTGAATGTAAGTGGTTTACTATGTATCCATAATATGGGTGTTGTTGCTGAACCATTTGTTGCAGAAGAGGAAGACCTTGATTGGTTTTGAGACTTAAATCATATACCTGTCTTAGTGGAGAGATTGTTCAAGTCCACCAAATGGGGTGGGAAGCCCCTAAAAAAGTGATATAAATGTATAAGATAGAAAATGGAATTATTCATGGAAGCAGTTATGCTATCCATGTAGATAAGATTGAGTTTCTTACTTGGAGATTAAATGAAGATACCGGAGATTATTGGGTAAAACTTCATATTGATTCTGGTAAAGAAATTAGGTTAAAGGTGTCAGAAGACAACCTTAGAGAAATAGCGGATTGGTTATATAATAATGAAATAGATTTAGAAATTGGTGATGAATATGGATTGGACTAAAGATAAAAAAGGTAATGCTGTAAATAATAATGATGAGAAATCTAATGATTTCTTTGCAGAAACAAAGAAAAGAATTCTTGCTCAGATTCAAGAACGTCTTGATAGAGATAGAAGTCATTTATTGTGTTCTATTACAGGCAACCCTAAAGTGGGTAAGTCTGGAATAGCAATGGATTGTAGAACAGAAGAAGAAATTGAAAAGGGAATGAAGATTCTTATTTTGGATTTTGATAATGGTTGTGAACCAACATGGAGAACGAATTGGGATTCAGACCCAAACATTATGATTTACAATCCTTTAGAAGTAAGACCTGATGGTTCTACTGATTGGGAAACCACTTTTAATAATGCAAATTATTTCTGTGGCCTTGCAAAAGAAATGATTGAAGAAGGTAATGTAAAAGCATTTATCTTTGATGGTGTTGATAAGGCATTTGAAGGCTCTAGCGATGTACTAAGAGAGTTGTTGGTTAAACAACAATCAAGAGAAGGTAGTATAGTTAAGGCTACAGATTCTGTTAGAGTTTCCACATTAGATTGGAAAATCAGAAACAGAATTTATAATAGACTTTTAGATTTGGTTTGTAACCTAAAGTGTGATAGATTTCTTATTACACATATGAAGCCTGTATATGATAATATCAACGTGCCTACTCCTGTAGGTGAAGTACCAGATTGGCATAAAAGCACACCTGCTAGATTTGTACAGATGTTACATATTGCAAAACAACCATCACAAAATTCTACTAATTATATTTGTGAACTGGAAGCAAGTAAAACAAATCCAGAATTAGTAGGAAAGAAATGGACAATTTTCACAACAAACGGTGAAAACAAGTGGTTCGGATTACCCGAATTGCGTGAGGGAACATTATGAATATAACAATAAGCGTATCTGATTTTAAGGATGCGGTTGAGGCAATTTGGCTTAAAGGCAAATATAAGTCCTCAACCACATCTAAGACTGATGTAGTAAGCAATTCATGCTTATGCATATGCAGAAATAATAGAATGGAATTCTACAATGGAAATGATAAATCTGCACTAAATGTAAATAAAGTAGTTGACTATGATAAAGAGGAACAAATGTTTATCTTTGACATTGAAAAGGTAATGAAATATCTTAAGGTGTTTAAGGGTGAGATTAACCTCAAAGTTACAGACTCAAATATTATGTTGAAGAATAATTCTTCTAATGCTAGAATTGCTAAACTAGTTGAACATAATAATTACGGATTGATTTCTAGAATAATGAATCTTTCCTTAGAAGCCCCTGTTGTTTTTGGTAAAACAGAATTACCAACTGAACTACTATTTCAGGGCAACGATTTAGCAGATGCAATTAAGTTTTGTAATAATGTAGGAACTGCTACTTTCAAACTTAATTATGAAGCAGGTAGCAATGTTGCGAATCTTTCTTCTCACACAATACATAATACTGAGTATGCTCAAAAGGACATACCATTAATTAATACATGTGATGAAAGTATGACTGTTGAGTTTTCAGCACCATTAGATAAATTCTGTGTTGATGAACCAATGAGAATTTTTGGTGGGGATGACAAACCAATCTTGTTATGTGGTTCAGATAGAAAGTTGGTAATAGCACCATATATAAATGATAGGTGATGTAATGATTATAAGTGTATCAAATAATAGAAATATGATAGGAATAAGATATAGAAATGAGGAGAATGAGAGGGTAGAATATACTACTACCTTTGATGATTTCAAACCTTATTTTTATATATTGGATACTGCACAAGAGATTAGAGAAGCAGTAATTAAAGATAAGTATACTAAGTTTAGAGCAACTGTTTCTCTTAATTATGAAGAAACAGATGAAGTAAATTTATTTGGTAAGAAGTTAAAGAAGGTAACGTGGTCTCCTTCAAGACCTGAATTTGTAAAGAATCTTAGAGGTTTATGGGTTCATACTTATGAAGCAGATGTTGCCTATCACTATAGGTATACTATAGATAATTTTACTGAGTTTCCGAATTATAATCTTAGAAAGTTTTATTGGGATATGGAATGGGTTTCGGATGACCATCAATATGAAGGTGCGATTACTTGTATTGTTGTATATGATAATTATGAAAAGAAGTATACTACTTATACATGGTTTCCTAGAACAATAAAGTTTGAAAAGAAACCAAATCATTTGGTCTTTGATTCCGAAAGAAGGATGTTATCTGCGTTTGTGGATGATATTATAGATAAAGACCCTGATATGTTGATTTCCTGGTTCGGTTCAAAGTTCGATTTGCCGAAGTTAATACAAAGATTGTTACATTGTAATATAGACCCAAGAGCATTATCTCCATATCAAGATGTAAAAGGTGTTTATTTTGATTCTGGAGGAGTCAAGTTATCAAGAGCAGTAGAAAATTATTCTCCTATTGAACAACCTATTAGGGGTAGATTGACTCTAAATCTTGACTTAGCATTTGAAAGACAATGGAATGATGCTCAAAAAGGAACGCTTCCTTCTCT
>MDSZ01116366.1_pt1 | contig 13639 bp, 6 predicted proteins | sample 811201 | NCBI WGS metagenome assembly MDSZ01 (sample SAMN05326647, study PRJNA326480) | marine metagenome | isolation source: seawater | place: Indian Ocean: North | collected 2010
ATAGACACGGATCGTACCATGTTATGAGCGACATGTATGGGGTGCTCTGAGTGGTTTGGTTGCTTGATGGATAACCAATACCAGCAGCAAGGGGATTCCAGTGCTTAAGAGTAGGGCAGATGTTGTACTCGTGGGGGCGTTTTGTGATCGGCACAGTCAGTCACCGGAAGAGTTTTTGCGTTGTTTGTGCGTGTGCCGAGGCATGGTGTCGAGGCTCTGCAATGACACTTCTAGCACAACAAAAAAATGCTTTGTTGAACTTTTGTTCTATGGAATTCGTAGAACAAATCAGATTTCAGCCAAAGGCACTCAATGGGAATGGGAGGGGTGGAAAATGCGACATCAACTCCGTACTGTCCTTCGTTCAGAATTACTCGAAGTACGAAAAATGCTGGCAGCCGTTGGTATGACCAATGGAGATTTTTCGGAGGGTCTTACGGGATGGACGGTACAGAATACGGAAGCTGCACAAGTTGAGATTATCCAGGCGGATAACCCAGCCGCACTCTTTACACCAACAGATAATGGTACAGCTGAGATCATTCAGCATGTGGCCGTGCACCCAAACACTCGGTATCGTCTTTCTTTTTCACTTGCCCAGACAAGTGGTAGTTATGGTTATGCAGGAGTCCGTGGGCATGCTGGACGTTGGTCAGAAATATCGGTTGGTGAAAATAAACCCGGACGACATTCACTTGAGTTTGCAACGCTTGAAAACATTTCAGATGTCATTGTATTTGTACAAGTGTATCGACAACAGAATACGCCAGTGACCATTGATGATATCTGTCTCGAATTGGCTGATGATCCAATGCCGACTCCAGGTCCGGTGCCACAGCCAATCCCTGCTCCAGAGCCAGAGCCTGGTGTCCCATCAGAACCACCAGCGATACCACCTCCTGCTGAAAACGAATCACTTCTAAGAAACGGTGATTTTGAGGATGCACTGAATGATTGGAGTGATATCAGCAGTGCAGGCGGAAGAGCTCAAGTCATCCCAACGGATGCTGGAAATGCATTGCGGCTTGAACCGAGTGCAGATGGAACTGCTGCGCTTCTCCAACAAGTGAATGTTGAACCGGGAACGAATTATCGACTGTCTTTTTCACTGACAAGCGATGGCGGAAGTTACGGCTATGCTGGTGTTCGAGGCCATGCCGGTCGGTGGTCAGAAATATCGGTAGGTGACAATGTATCTGGATATCAGACAATCGATTTTGCTACTGATGAAAACGTATCTGACGTCACAGTCTTCCTTCAGGCATATCGTCAGCAGACCGCGCCAATCATCATCGATGATATTCTTCTTGAACGTGCTACAAACATGCCCGCACCGGAACCAGTTGTTCCACCAGTTGTTCCACCAGCTGCACCACCAATCGATCCTCCAGCAACCCCTCCACCAGTGGAGCTTCCTCCACGAGTTGATGGTAACTTTGTTCGAAACGGTGACTTCTCCTATGGTGATCTGTCAGGATGGCAGCAGTCAGGTCCAGCAGGAGCAGCCATGCTGCAAGATGGTGTTTTGCAACTCACGGCGACTCCAGATGAAACTGTTCGTGTTGAACAAATGATTACCGGGCTCCAACCAAAGACACGATACAGTTTTGCGGTGAGAGTTCGTTCAACCGAAGGTGCATGGGCTTCATTTGGTGTTGATGCTGGCACACAGTATGCAAAAACAAATTCAGCAACAGGAGATGAATGGCAGGAAAAACGTTTTTCATTCTATACCGCTACTGACAGCACGCAGGTGAGATTATTTGTAGAGAGTTACCAAGGTCAACCAGGCCCGGTATTCTTTGATGACCTTCGAATCGTAGACTCCAAGCTTATTCCAGTACAACCACCTTCTGGAGGTTGGCCGAAACTGCCAGCACCACGAGCGCTCGTCAATCCAGGTGAGGAGATGCTTGTGAATGCCATTTTCGATGAAGGCCTTTCTAGTTGGGTAAGTGACCATGCTGAAAGAAACGCTGATGGCTCAGTGACGCTTGCTGCAACGGCTGATGAGTCCGCGCGACTTGTACAGGACATTCCTTTTGCACTCGCCCCTGACACAGCATATAGCCTTGAAGCTGTTGTCAGTGGTGGAGGGCCTGGTGCATCCATTTCGGTGAGTGGCCGCAATGGTCTTGCAGCATCATTGCAGTTAGACGACGCCCCTTCTCGCACAGTCGTTGTGCCTTTCACAACATCGTCTGGCTATGAAACTGTTCGAGTGATGCTCGAGCAGTATAAGGCAAGTCCGGGAAACCTTACGATTGAATCAGTATCACTGATCGCTCAAGGAGGGGAATGGATTGATACCCCGCAGCCGATACCAACGCCAATGACGGAAGTCTTCTATGACGACTTCAGTGGACCGCTCGATCCAGAACGCTGGCTCATTGTTGACAAGGCATGGGGTGGAGACAACGGTGGGCTTGTTCCGGAGAATGTTGAACTCTCAGATGGCAAGCTTCTGCTTCGTGCCAATGGTGATCAATACACAGGAGACGTTGTGGGGCATGGCGATCGTACCACGCGAGTTGGTGCGGGAATTGCAACACGTGACTACTATGCTTCCGGTCGTTACGAAGTGAGAGCTCGAATCCCACAAGTTCTTGGAGCAGCCTCTGCGTTCTGGACATTCCATTACATTGAGTATGGACCAAATGATGAAGGTTTCTGGGAGGAACCGAACAAAATCCGGAACTCGGAAATTGATTGGGAGTTTCCCACCGCCCTCCAAACGGGTGAGGAGAATGATCCCATCTCGTATGACTTTGCACGGGTTAATAGCTGGGGCGGAAAACTCGGGGGTGAAGGAGCCCATCACCCAGGACGAGTTGAGATTATCAATGATGGTGAGTACCACACGTATACAATTGACTGGCATTCAGGCGGTGATGGTGAGCAGCCGCGGGTTGTCTGGCTTATTGACGGTGAAGAAGTTTATCGACATGAAGGGAATGACTTTGGTCAAGACAACATTCCCTTTCGGGCATCTCGCTTTTGGTTAGGTATCTGGTTTCCAGCAGCGGGTTTTATTGAGCAGGTGGAAGGCCAACCGATAGAGCGAGTTGGTTGGGCTGGAGATCCTGAATTTGATCAGGCGACTCTGGAGATTGACTGGATCCGGATCACTCCGTTCAACGAAGAAGCCGACAGATATGAGCCCGAAACATGGCCCAATGGTTTCTATGCAACGCCGGACGAGTATCCAACCGTTGAGTAGATGGTGTGAAGGAAGGATCAGTCCAAATCAACAGAATTCAAAGAACTGCTGATCTTCATCCATGAGGGCAGGGATTTTCAAAGTTATTGTTGCTGGGCTGGCGGGATATCTTGTCCAGGAAGGAAATAAGACCAATAACCAACAGAAGCTCCACCCACAATGAGTATTCCAATCAGAAATGATTGCATGGCATAGTGGCGGACGGCAGGTGTGTAGAGATGCTCATAGCCAGAGTCAGTCTTATTTCGTGCCGTCGTAATTCGCCAGAGTCCACTCAGTGGGCCGGCCACAAGCAAGAGAAATCCTATTTCTACTTTCAAAGTGAAAACAGGCTCTCGTTGAATATAGGCAAGGAGCCCAATGGTCAAAGTGACAACAATTGCTTGTAAAGAGATGACGTCACGAAAAGAGTTTTCTGGTTTCGGAGGAGTCAGGTGGGAATCAGGCAGACGAGTGGTTGTCATGGGAAATACATCAAACGTGTATGCGTTCTTGGATGGCTGTTAATGTCAATCTACTTGAGCACGTCTTCTGGGACCGAGAGCATATGCATTGTATGTTCATACAACCATAAGACATACAAAGAGTGTGCAAAAGAACAGTTAAGAAATCACCTGTTTTTATGCAAAAAGAATTCCTCGTTTCGGTTTGTCATCACGCAAGAGTGTATTGGTGCGAAAGTTGTGTGTGGAGCTGGGATGAATAACCGTTTACGGCCGTATGATCGTTACGAAATGTACGAAAAATACACGTTTATTTATATTTGATTTGGAAAAAGTGGCATGACGAGCGGTTCACAGTAGCATTGGAAGAATCAGCACCTGTTGGCCCGACAGTCGTTGAATCATCGTTGGGGCATACTCTGGTTCAGAATGGCTATGTCATCCGATTCTAAAAAAAACAATACGGAGCAGATGAAAGATCGTATTGTGCTCATTGGTCGTGGGCCGAACAACGATATTGTTCTTCGGAATCCAAGTGTGTCTATTCGGCATGCCAGAGTAGTTGTGAATAAGGATGGCCTGCTACTCGAAGACCTTGGTAGTCGGAATGGAACATTTGTTGGTTCACCTCCCAAACGAATAAGCAGTCAAGCAATAACTCTTGGTGAACCGCTTACGTTTGGTGATGCACTCTTGCCTGCCAATGCGCTCAAAGACTGTCTTGAGCGAACGCAGGCACGGTCATCTTCAAAAGAATTGATTCATCTTGAAGATGAGGCACTCGTTACCTTTGGTCGCGGACACAAAGCAGGTGTCGCCATTGAACAGCCACTTGTATCTTCACTGCATGCGTCTGTGTCCGTTGATCGCGGCAAAGTAGTTGTTCGTGACCTTGGCAGCATGACTGGAACGTTTGTCAACGGAACACGGATCGGTGGAGCTGTTGAGATTGATCCAGGTGCACTCGTACAAATTGCTGATCAACGGTATCGTCTTGCGGGCGATGCACGAACGCTTGAGCCTGTTGATACGAGCTTCGATGCGATTGAAACAGTTGGTGTTGAAATCTCAACAGGACACGGTCATCGTCAAAAGAAGCTCCTTGAAGATGTTTCACTTGTTATTCAACCAGGTGAACTTGTTGCTGTCATGGGGCCAAGTGGTGCTGGGAAAAGCACTCTTCTGTCCATTGTGAATGGTCAGGCTATTCCTTCACGTGGACAAGTTGTTATTGGCGGGCTTGATCTTCATGACCACTTTGAATTATTTCGTGGTCGGATTGGATTTGTTCCGCAGGATGATATCCTGCATGCAGATCTTACGGTCTGGCAAGCACTTTGGTATGCCGCACGCCTCAGGCTTCCTGCAGATACCAGCGAGGATGAGATTGCCAATCGAATCACACATGTGATTTCCCAGCTCGGCCTCGAGGGAACAGAACACACGCGTGTTGGAGACCAACGCAAAAGAGGTGTGAGTGGTGGACAGCGAAAGCGCGTTAATCTTGCGATGGAGTTGCTTACAGATCCACCTATTCTCGTGTTGGATGAACCAACCTCTGGGTTATCAAGTACCGATGCGTTAGCCGTGATCGCATTACTCAGAACACTTGCAAATTCTGGTAAGACAATCATCGTAACGATTCACCAGCCCAGCCTTGATGCGTATCAGTTGTTCGATGCGGTTGCTGTCATTGCGCGAGACACGTCAACCCATGAGATTGGCCGTCTTGCTTATTTTGGCAGGGCATGGCCTGATGCCGTTGAGTTTTTTGAACCGAGTCAGCCGGGCGCGCAGGCACCGACCAATGTGGATGGCTTGTTGCGTGGGCTAAGTACAAAACCAGTCCTACGATGGGTGCATGCGTGGCAGGAGTCAGCCTCTCGATCAATATGGGTTGATGGTCGTGCTGGAGACTGTCCAGAGAGCAAGGGGCATCAAGCACGTCTTCGTCCGAAGTCGGTGGCACAGTTCATGCAGTGGAAGACGCTCGTACGACGAAGTATTGCTGTCAAGATTGCAGATCGCTGGAACACCCTTGTGCTTTTTGCTCAGGCGCCAGTGATTGCTGGATTGATCGCAGCAGTTTTTTCTGGTGTTCTTCGTTCGACACCCACGCTTGAAACATGGGCCCGTTCGGGACTTGATATGGCCACAACAATGTTTGTTGTCGCGCTTGCCGCAATCTGGTTTGGTTGTTCGGGAACGGCACGAGAAATTGTCAACGAATGGCCGGTCTATCGACGAGAGCGCATGGTTGGCCTTTCAGTCATTTCATACCTCAGTTCAAAAGTGGCGATTCTTATTCTCCTGACAGTCCTTCAAACGATTATGCTTGTAACGATCGTTGGATGGGGGTGTGGCCTTCAGGGGTCCACATGGCATCACTGGATGATGCTTGAGTTGGCTGCCCTTGCTGGAGGAGCCATTGGACTTGTGGTATCAGCAAGTCTTAATACGTCCGAAGCAGCAGCTGGTGTTTTACCCGTGTTGCTCCTTCCGATGATTGTGCTTGGGGGGATTCTCGTTCCGGTCATGAACCTTCCGTCAGCAGTCCAGCCAGTTGCATCCGTGATGCCATCGAGGTGGGCCTTTGAAGGCCTTGTTGTTCCAGAAGCGATGGCACGGCCACGGATCCGTCAGTCGTCTGAGCAGGTCTCCTCGCGTGACGCTGATATACAAGGAACAGAATCTACAGTGTCTGATGTTGATCCATCACAGACGTCACCCTTTCGGTTTGTTGCAGGTCGACGTTCAACATTTCTTTTACCTGGGCGACGACGCATTGCAGAAGAGTTGCAGAAAGCGGCGAAGGCAGCTGAATCAAAACTGCAGCAGGCACAGATGGATGCTGATCGAAAGGCAAAAGAGGTTGAAAGCAAGGTTCGCCGTGATGTTGAGATGAAGTCAAAAGAAATGCAGGCCTCTCTCGATCAGATGAAAGCAGAGTACGAGGCCCGCTCAAAGCAGCTGAACGAAGAAGTTGAAGCAAAAGTGCAGGACAAAGTAGAAAAGGCAAATGCTGAAATTGAGAAACGTTTGAAAGCGATTCAGAAATCCATGAATCATGAACGAGATGAGATGAAAAAAAGTTTTGAGCAGCTCAAAACAGGCGGTGGGATGCAACTGATTCCAGCATCAGCAAACGTGAAGAATGCTGATATTGATATGGCAGAACGGTTTTTTCCAAAGGGGACTCGTCGTGCCAATGCTGGAATACCAATGATCATTCTGAGCGGACTATTTGGGATTGGGGTCATGATTACGGGAATTATTCTGAGACGTCGGGACAATGTTGGTCGGTGAGTGGTAGACTGTGGTGGACGTTCACGCAGTGCTCTCTGCGTTGTGGAAGAGAACCAAAACGCCATGGATGATAAGGACACCTACTCAGAATCAAGCCCATCGGAAGGCATTCCGTCTACGGTTGTGGCGATTACCGAGATTCTCATCAACCGGCCTTTGGGTCGGGGAGGAATTGGTGAGGTGTATGTTGCCAATGATCGAGCCACAGGTCGATCGATGGCAGTTAAGTTTCTCCGGGCAACCGCGGCCAATGAATCGTCGTGTCGAGATGCCTTTGTCTTTGAAGCCCAGGTGACAAGCCAACTGGAACATCCAAATATCGTTCCAGTCTACGTCACCGGTACAACAGAAGATGAGAAGCCTTTTTATGCGATGAGGCTTATTCCCGGTCGAACGCTCGATTCTGCCATTCATGATGTGCAGAGTCATAAAAAGGAGCGAGATGCATCAGATCATCACTTCCGGCAGACCGCTTTATTGAGTCAATTCGCACTCGTTTGTAAGGCAATTGCCTATGCACATGATCGCGGGGTTGTTCATCGTGATATCAAGCCAGCCAATATCATGTTGGGACGATTTGGTGAAGTTGTTGTCCTTGATTGGGGATTAGCAGCTCGTGTTGCTCGAGATGAAAAAGCACGATCAAGTGGAGAAGAGAGCGTACTGATGCCCACCGCAGTGCTTGATTCCCTCACTCAGCCGACGCGATCATTTTCTGGAACGCCAGCCTATATGAGTCCAGAGCAGCATGATGGAAGCAGGTATGTTGGTGCATCAAGCGATATCTATGGTCTTGGCGCGACTCTGTATCATCTTCTCACGGGTCAACCACCGTATGCCGGTCAAGTTGCATTGATACGAGAAAGCGTGCTTGCCGGTAAACTGGTTCCCCCAACCAAGGTCAAACGAGGTATTTCACCTGCCATTGAATCGGTGTGTTTGAAGGCAATGGCTCAAGATCCTGCAGACCGGTATGAGTCCCCACTGGAATTGGCAGAGGATATTGAGCATTATCTGGCTGACCTTCCTGTATCGGCATATCGCGAGCCAGTCCTTCGTAAAGTCGCACGTTGGAGTCGACGACATCGAAAACTTGCACAACTGGGTATTGTGTCATTAGCGTTACTTTTGGTGCTCGCTGCGAGTTCGGCTATCCTCCTCAAAAAGATGGCAACCGAAGAGCAGGAAGCTCGTCAAACGGCCTTATCGATGGCTGCAAAACTCGCCGCTGGTACGGCTGCCCTTCAGGTTGATTCTCGATGGAGAATGCTCGAGCACGAAGCTCAGAACCAATCGCTTATGGAGGCGCTTTCAGTATCTGTTCCGTCGGATGGCGTACCTGAATCTCAATGGATTCAGGTACAAGCAATCCTGGATGACATTGCATTTGCCAATAGGGAAGCAGTTGATGCTGAATGTTGGGCGGTCTGTGACGCAAAAGGCGTGCAGATTGCCCGTTCACCGCCTGGTTCAACCATTGGAAAACGTTTTTCTCATCGGGATTACTTCCACGGCGGAAATCAAGATCTTCCTGCAGGCACCCCATCCCGACCAATCAGAGAGTCGCATCGGTCAACCGTCTACAAAAGTATGACAACGGGAACGTTGAAGGTTGCCTTCTCCACACCCATCTGGAATGCTCCATCGGATGCTGGCAATAAGCAATGTCTGGGTGTTTTGATGATGACGTTCGATGTTGGCGTATTATTTCATTCACTCAATGGTATTGGCGAGTGGAATGCTTCGAACAAGCCGTTTGCAGTAGCAGTCATCGACCTTCGTGACGATAGTATTGATGGTGAACCGCTTGGCGGTCTCATTCTGGAAAATCCAAATCTTGATGGAGGTGATGTTGCGATTGAGGCACAGGATGTAAGAGCTGATCCATTGATAGTCGAGCGCTTAAGAAGGGCAGCGGCTCAATCGCCACAGAAAGTGACAGCCATTGATATTGGGGGTGCGTCGCAGCGTATTGCTGCAGCTGAGCCAATTATTATTCCTGGACGACCATCAGACCTTGCGAATGTCGGCTGGGCCGTGCTGGTGCAGGAGCGACAGGATTAAGAGTCTGGGTATACAGGTCGCTATGCGAGAAGATCCTCAACCACATTCCCATGGACATCTGTGAGGCGATAGTGCCGTCCTTGAAAGCGGTAGGTGAGCTTTTCGTGATTGATGCCAAGCTGGTGAAGAATTGTGGCTTGTAGATCATGTACATGCACTGGATGTTCAACCACGTTGACACTGTAATCGTCTGTGCGACCGTATGTCATTCCCCCTTTGACACCGCCGCCTGCCAGCCAATAGGTGAAACAATTTGGATGATGGTCACGGCCATAATTCTGCGGAGTAAGCTTGCCCTGGCAGTAGATTGTTCGACCAAACTCACCTCCCCACACGATGAGCGTATCGTCGAGCATGCCACGTTGTTTCAGGTCTTTGATAAGAGCAGCCGTTGGCTGATCCGTATCCTTGCATTGTGCCTTCACGCCCTTGGGTGCGTTATTGTGAGCATCCCATCCACGATGATACAGCTGAATAAAACGAACCCCGCGTTCTGCGAGTCGCCTCGCAAGAAGGCAGTTGTAGGCATACTTCCCAACATGAGTTGCTTCTGGGCCATATAGATCGAGGATGTTTTTTGGTTCACTCTGAACATCGATGAGTTCAGGGACACTCATCTGCATGCGAAATGCGAGCTCATATTGTGCAATACGAGTTGCAATGGTCGGATCATTGAAGTGACTGGCCTGCTCAGTATTCAATCGAACTAACGAATCAAGTGTTCGTCGTCGCTGTTCACGAGTCATGCCGGGTGGATTGTAAAGATCGAGAATGGGATCTCCCTGGCCGCGAAATTTGACCCCTTGAAAACGCCCCGGTAGAAATCCTGCTCCCCATAACCGATCGTACAGTGGCTGTCCTGCTTTAGCCGTTCCATTGGATGTGAGTGCTACAAACGATGGGAGATTGGCATTTTCACTGCCAAGTCCATAACTCACCCAGGCGCCCATGCTTGGTCGGCCAGCAATCACTGATCCTGTCTGAAAAAGTGTTGCAGCTGGGTCATGATTGATAGCATCTGTGTACATGCTCCTTACGACGCACAGATCATCGACAACGCCAGCAAGATGTTTTTGAGCATCGCTGAGCCAGGTTCCACTTTTGCCATGTTGCCTAAACGTGAGTGATGATGGAGCGACGGGGAAAGACTTCTGGCCAGATGTCATGGTCGTTTTTCGTTCATCTGGATAGACCGACCGAGGCACTTCCTCACCGAACTTTTTCTGAAGGTCAGGCTTATAGTCAAACAAGTCCATCTGTGCTGGACCACCCGACTGAAAGAGATAGATAACCCGACGAACTTTTGGAGGGAAATGCGGCAGCGCTTCAAGGCCACCATCCACACCAGTACGAGGTTGAGCAGCCATTGCCAGCGTGTTCTCTGCCGATAATTCACTCAATGCAACAGCTCCAAGGCCGAGGAGGCTACCCTCGAGAAATGAGCGACGCGTCTGTTGAGTTATCAGTTCTTTGTATGTGTTCATAGTGTTCCTGCTCATCCCATGATGGGATTCTGTTCAAGCATCAGTTTTGGCTCATCGCCTCATCAAGATTCAGGATCGTATTTGCAATAAGGGTATACGCCGCAAGTGTTGGAATATCGAGCTTTTTGTCAAAAGGTTTTTCGCCGATAGCGAGCAGTTTTTTTGCTGATGTGGGATGGTCAATAAAATCCGTCAGAAAGTGTGAAAGATCCTCTTCGAGGCAGGCAATCTCATTCGATGTTGGCTGACGGCTCGTCACAGAGCGAAATGCCCACCGTATTCGATTGCGTGGATGACTGTCAGGTTGATCGAGCATGCGTTCAGCCAAGAAACGCGCAGACTCAACGAATGTAATATTGTTGAGTAACGTGAGTGCCTGCAGTGGAGTCGTGGTCACATCACTTCGAACAGTACATGTTTCACGAGCAGCTGCATTGAAGGCCATCATCGTTGGTGGCGGGACTGTCCGCCGCCAATAGGTATACATGCTGCGGCGATAGAGTTTGTTGCCTTGATCCTGTTTGTACTTGGCGTTCGATATGCTTTTCCAGATTCCTGGTGGCATGTATGGTTTGACAGAGGGGCCGCCAATTGCTTCTACCAAGAGTCCACTTGTGAAGAGTGCCATATCTCGAATAGCAAAAGGTGACAGGCGACGACGAGGGCCTCGGGCGAGAAGACGATTTTCCGGATCACGGTCAAGGAGGTCTGTGCTCACCGCGGATGATTGTTGGTAGGTTGCACTCATTACAATCAACTTATGCATGGCTTTTGTATCCCATCCGCACCGAACAAACTCGGTGGCAAGCCAATCGAGCAGCTTGGGATGGGAAGGCATGTCACCCTGGACACCAAAGTTCTCACTTGTTTTAACCAAACCAATGCCAAAATAGTGCTGCCACATTCGGTTGATCGTAACGCGGGCAGGAAGTGGGTTTTCAGGACTTGTCAGCCAGCGTGCAAACCCCAATCGGTTTTTCGGCCATGGTTTCCGCCAGGCACCAAGGACGGCAGGAGTTGCCGGTATCAGTTTTTCACTTGTGTCGGGTTGGTCATACAGGCCACGAATGAGTCGATACGTATCGCGAGGCTTGGGCAATTCACTGAGCACCATGACCGTTTGGGGTGAGCCTTTCTGTGGCCGTGGAACATTTCCCTGGACAACATCTATCTTTAATGGGTCTGGCTGAATAAATGCGGATTCTTCCTCAGAGAGATGTGGCCATGAATCAGGAATGGAAATGAACGGTGGGCTATTGCCATTGTTTGGGCCGAGGCCTGCTTCAGCAATGTTATTGAAGAATGCAAACATGCTGTAAAAGTCTCGCTGCGTGATGGGGTCATATTTGTGATCATGACATCGAGAACATGTCATGGTGAGGCCAAGAAAGACCGTACCTGCTGTTTCAACGCGATCGGCAACGTACTCAACAACCCATTCATCAGGAATGGATCCTGCTTCTGAGTTGATTCGATGGTTCCGATTAAAACCTGTTGCTATCTGAGTGAAAACGTTGCGGTCTGGTAGAAGATCACCGGCCATTTGTTCGGTCACAAATTGATCAAAGGGCATATTGTTATTCAGTGCACTAATCAACCAATCACGCCATACCCACATATATCGAAGGCGGTCATTCTGATACCCATCAGTATCTGCATATCGTGATGCCTCCAGCCAATCCAGAGCCATATGTTCACCAAATTTTTCAGACGCAAGCAGACGATCAACGACTCTTTCGTAGGCGGTAGCCGATGAGTCAGCCAAGAAGTCATCGAGCTCCTGCGTGGTTGGTGGCAGGCCAGTGAGATCGAATGTCACACGTCGCAACAATGTTGCCTTATCAGACCTGGGTGACGGTCGAAGGTTATTGTGTTCAAGGACATCAAGCACAAATGCATCAATTGCATTGTGCATCCATTCAGATTGCCTGACAGTCGGAACCGACGGCCGTTCTGGTGGAACAAAAGCCCAGTGCCGGTCATCCTTTGGCCATGGTGCACCAGCTTCAAGCCATGCGATCAGTTTTGCTCGATCGTCACTGGATAATTCCCGATTGGAATCGGGTGGCGGCATCCGTTCTTCTGGATCAGTTGACCTCAGGCGCTGAAGCATTTCGCCGGAAGAGAGTACTTTTGAATGGAGTGCTGACTCACGGCGATCAAGCCGAAGTTCAGTCGATCTGGCCTCAGCATCAGGCCCATGACACGTATAACATGCATCGGAAAGAAGAGGTCGAATGTCGTGAACAAAATCGATTTCTTGTGAACAGCTGTCTTTACACAGAGGCAGGATCATCACGAGTGCTGTGAGTATTTTGTTCACATGCATTGTTTCTCGCCTTGCAGAAGTCGTTTTGAAAGAGGATCGTTTAAACGGTTATCGTGGTAGTATATACCGGTCTGACAAAGCAAACGCGGACATCCTCTATGACACAATGGTAGCACTAAAGTCATAAATTCTAAAATGTCATGCAAAAACAGTATGGTGGGTTCGTGTCACAGGGTATGCAGGTTTAAGTTTTGTCTTGTGACGTCCATTGTCAGGGTGTCTGTGATCTGTCTGACCTTTTATGGACATCCCGATACACGACTGCCAGCGTCGAGTGTTTGATGAAAATCGGATAGCAGCACGATGTCACTCGCTGCTGAAGATGGCGTGTCAGTCATCACCAGGCACATCGATGACCACAATCCGTCCGAAGACATTCTCATCAACACCAGATTGATAAAACAACTCATCAGGTGCATCATCAGAGACGCTCCAAGTGTATCTGCCTGAGGTCTGCCCATTCCCATCGAACCCTGCGGTATAGACAAGCGATTCCTGATAGCCACCACCTGCTGTCTGCAGATAGAACGGATGATCTGGCGTATTCACATCAAAGGTGTATGTCACATTTCTACGAACGATGATGGTTGGAGATTCATCCCCAGCAATCATGAAATTCCCGTTACTGAAGGTGATCTCTGGGATATAGGCTGAACCACGGGCACTGATATCAAGTGGCTGAACATTCGTATTCCCAAGTGAATGGAACAGGCTGGAAATCCTCCAGGTTTCATCAGCGACAAGACGGTAGTCTTTTGCCCCACGTCTGACAATCAGGGCATTGGTGCCGTCA
>MDSZ01172297.1_pt1 | contig 13639 bp, 14 predicted proteins | sample 811201 | NCBI WGS metagenome assembly MDSZ01 (sample SAMN05326647, study PRJNA326480) | marine metagenome | isolation source: seawater | place: Indian Ocean: North | collected 2010
ACAAAAGCACTTTCACCACCCATTTTTTCACTAATTATTTCATAAGACATTAAATCATTTTCAACTTTTTGAGGGTTTGCCGTGTCTAAATCAATCTTATTAACCGCAACAATTATTGGGCAACCAGATGCTTTTGCATGACTAATTGCTTCAACCGTCTGTTCGTTTACACTATCATCGGCGGCAACAACTAATATGATAATATCCGTTATATTTGATCCTCTAGCTCTCATTTGACTAAAAGCTGCGTGCCCAGGTGTATCTATAAATGTTATCTTCTGCTTACTGGAAGTTTCAACAATGTATGATCCAATATGTTGTGTAATTCCTCCAGCCTCAGAATCAGCAACTTTTTTCTGCCTAATAGCATCAAGTATTGATGTTTTTCCGTGATCAACATGTCCCATTATTGTTACCACAGGTGGTCTAAACTCTAGCTCAGAGTCAAGGTCATCTTTACCATCTAAGCCTTGCTCAACATCTGAATCACTTACTCTTTTGGGTATATGTCCTAATTCAATAACTAATAATTCAGCTGTATCACCATCAATTGTTTGATTAATTGTTGCCATAACTCCCAGTTTCATTAACACCTTAATTAACTCAGAAGATTTCTCAGCCATTCTTGTTGAAAGCTCATTTACTGCAATAAAGTCTGGTATAATAATTTCTTTTTTTTTTCTCTCTTTAATTTCAGAAGATTCTCTTGTATCCCCTTCATTTATACTTCTTTGCTTAGCTTTTTCCCGTGCTCTCTTTACTGCTGCTAGAGATCTTACTTTTTCGTTATCATCACTTAAGGCTTGAGAGATGGTTAATTTTCCCTGTCTTCTATTTTCAAAGCTTTTGGGTGCTTTTGTAAATTTCGTAGTTTTAATTTTTTTTTCTTTTTCAGGCAGTTTTTCATTTAAATCGAGCTTAGACGAAAATTCATTTGATGTATTTTTTTTTTGGAACTTTTTTTCTCCCTTCTCTTCTTTTTTTTCTTTAATCTCATCAGATCTTGATGAGGCATCTTGGCTTAAATTATCAGACTGCTGTTTTTGGTTATTTTCATTTTTTTGCTTAGAAAGAATCTCTAAACTTTCTTCAGGTTTGTTTGAAGATGGGACTTCGTTTAGTGAACCATCATCTTGTTTAAATCCACTAAGTGTCCTTTTTTTCTTTACCTCTACAGATACTGACCTACTCCTTCCATGCGAAAAACTTTGTTTAATTTGTCCGGCATTAAAAGTTTTTTTCAATTGTAACTTTCCAGAATGTAAAGTCTTTTTATCCTTATTTTCTTCCATTTTACTCTTTGAACCAGTGTTTTCTAAAATCTAATATTACTTCATCGGCTTTTTTCGTATCCAGATCATTTAGTATCTCAACTAGCTCATCACTTGACAGATCTGCTAATTGATCTCTAGTTTTGATATTATTATCTTTCAATCGTATCAGCTGTTCCGTTGTAAAAAATTTGCTTGTTAAAAGATAGTCCTCCATACCTTCGCTCTTGAGAATTTTAGTGTTTTCTTCTTTCTCCTTCTCTAAAAAATTTTTGGCTCTGTTAATTAATTCAATGGAAAGATCATCATCAAACCCCTCAATTGAAGCTAACTCTCCCTGGGAAACCATAGCAATTTCATTAACAGAAGAAAAACCCTCAGTAACGAGTAAATGAGCTATAACTTCATCAACATCCAAAACAGTTATAAATTTTTGTGACAAATTTTTGAATTCTTCACTTCTTCTTTCAGACTCTTGGCTTATTGTTAAAATATCAATGCTCCATCCAGATAAAGCGCTTGCAAGTCTTACATTTTGACCTTTTCTTCCAATTGCTAGACTTAATTGCTCATCAGGAACAATTACGTCAATTTTTTTTAAGTCTTCTTCTATAATAACTTTATCAACTTCCGCAGGACCAAGCGCATTTACAACAAATGTAGCAATATCTTCTGACCACAGAACTATATCAATTTTTTCTCCTTGCAGTTCATTAACAACTGCTTGCACTCTACTTCCTCTCATTCCTACACAGGCACCAACTGGATCAATACTTTTTTCTTTTGTAAAAACAGCTATCTTTGCTCTACTGCCTGGATCTCTTGCCACCGATTTTACTTCAATTATTCCATCATAGATTTCTGGAACTTCCTGTTGAAATAATTTAACCAGAAAATTGTTATGGGCTCTTGATAAAAAAATTTGCGGACCCTTTAAATCAAATTTAACTTCAGTAATATATGCTCTAATTCTGTCTGACCTCCTAAAAACCTCTCTATTTAATAGTTCTTCTCGTCTCAAAATTGCTTCACCTTTCCCTAAATCAACTATTAAATTTCCATACTCAACTCTTTTGACAACACCATTAACAATTTCACCTAATTTATCCTTAAATTCGTTAAATTGGACAACCTTTTCAGCCTCTTTAACTTTTTGATAAATTACCTGCTTTGCTGTTTGAACAGCTATTCTTCCAAAATTAAGAGGAGGCAGTTCATCAATTAAAAATTCTCCGGTTTTTAACTTTGAATTGTCTTTTGAAAGATTATTTTTACTTATTTTGTTAACTCTTTCTTCTTCAGGTAGAATCTCAACATTATCTACTACCTCTTGGTATCTGAATAAACCTATATAACCATTATCCCTATTTACATGTGCTCTTATGTCTAGCTCATAGCCATATTTAGTTCTTCCAGCTTTTGCAATTGCCATTTCCATTGCTTCAAGCACTTCTTCAGAAGTTATTCCCTTTTCTTTTGCTATAGTCTTTGCAACGTCAAGGATATCAAAATTTTGACTAATTATTGTTTCATTGTTTTCCAATTTCTTTCTACCTTTAAAAAAATTTATACCATAATCTTTAAATAATGACTAATTCATACCAATACTTTTAACAAACTTAAATAATATAATAAAATTTCTTTGAATTAATTTCTTTTGTTAAAAAGGAAAAAATATGATTTGTTTCTATTTTTTTTTGCCTTCTTATAATATTTAGTTTCTTTCAAACCAAAATAATTAAATAATTTTTCTCCAAAAAGATTTGGTGAAAGCAAAAAATTTTTATCTAAGTAGAATGAGTATAAAATCTGGTTTTGATAATCTATATTGTCTGTAGATATAATTATATCAGTTTCTTTGTTTGATATTTTATATAACAATTTTAAGAAGTTTTGGTTAATTAGTCTTCTCTTTAAATGTTTTTTTTTTGGCCAGGGATCAGGAAAAAGAATCAAAATTTTTTTAAAATATAAATTTTTTATGTATTCATACAACTCTAAGAAACTTAAGTTTGTTAATATTAAATTTTTGATATTCATTAACTCTATTTTTTTTCTTAGTAACAAAGATCCTTTAAGGTAAGGATCACATCCAATAAAAATTTCCTCACTTTTTTTTTTTGCACTATTAATTAAATTTTCACCAGATCCAAATCCAATCTCTAAATTTAGCATTGAAAAAGATAACAAACTGCTTCTGAGACCAGTTATTTTATCTTTATGAAAAAAATAAGAGCAGTTAAAAAGCTTTTTTATTTCCTCTTTGCTAGCACCCCTAGGAATTTTCCTTCCATAAAAATTAGCCATTAAAAACTTTTCTTAAAAACCTCTATACTTTCCAAAGATTCCCAAGAAAAAAATCCTGTGGACTTGTTACATTCCCTTCCAAAGTGTCCGTAAGCTGCAGTCTCTTGATAAATAGGACTGTCTAATTTTAAGAAGTTTTTTATTCCAGATGGAGACAAATCAAAATTCTCGTTAATTATTTGAATTAATCTGTTTTTTTTCTCTAAATCCAAATTGTCATCTACTTCTAAAAAAATTGAAATAGGATCTACAACTCCAATTGCATATGACAATTGAATTAAACATTTTTCTGCTATCTTACTTCCTACTATGTTTTTTGCTAAATATCTGGCCATATACGCTGCTGACCTATCAACTTTAGTGTAATCCTTCCCAGAAAAAGCACCACCACCATGAGGAGCAGCCCCACCATATGTATCGACAATAATTTTTCTTCCGGTCAGTCCTGCATCACCATCCGGACCACCAATTACAAAACGACCCGTTGGATTAATAAGTATTTCATCTTTGGCCGGAAGAATTTCAAGGGGGATAACATTTTCAATTAATTCAAGAACTTTTTTACGAACATCCTCATTACTAGCCTTTTCCGAGTGTTGACTCGAAACTACAATCGAAGATATGGACTTTGGTTTGTTACTTTCATAAAGTACACTAACTTGACTTTTAGAATCTGGCCCAAAAAAGGAATCATTGTTGTGTCTGAAGTTAGCTAATTCTTTTAGGATTTTATGAGAAAAATCGATTGGTGCTGGCATTAAATCATCTGATTCGTTACAAGCAAATCCAAACATAATTCCTTGATCGCCTGCTCCATAAATCTGATTAGTCTCATCTTGATCAACGCCTTGAGAAATATCTTCAGATTGCTTATGAAGATGGTTTTCAACTGAAATTTTATCCCAGTGAAACCCGTCTTGTTCATAGCCAATTTCCTTAACCTTTTCTCTTACTGTGTTTTCGATTACATCCGGTGTAATGTTTTGCTCATTTTTTTTTATATTTACCTCTCCAGCCAGAACAACTCTATTGGTAGTTGCTAGAGTTTCACAAGCAACTCTTGCATCTTTATCATTTTTCATAAATAGATCTAGGATAGCATCTGAAATTTGATCACAAACTTTATCAGGGTGTCCCTCTGATACAGATTCGCTGGTAAATACAAAACTATCTTGAGAATTTTTCATAAATAGAAATCAGATTTAGACTTTATTTTTAAATGATAAATTTTATCTATCAAGTAAAATAATAAAAATGTTAGTAAAATTAAAAAAATAAGAGATACATTTCCATTCTTTTCAAAAAAAGTTTTTTTACTCTGAAGTTCTAAATCCAATTCGATAAAACCACTTTTTTCTAATTTGATTTTTTTTATTATTTTCCCTTTTTCATTCGTAATAACTGAAATGCCAGAGTTTGAGGATCGTATCAGAGGAATTGATTTTTCAACTGATCTGAATATTTGGGCAGACAAATGTTGTTTTGGACCAAGACCATTTCCGAACCAAGCATCATTAGTTATATTAATTAGAAATTGTGATTCACTATCAGAAAAAGATTGAAATATTGCTTCATAACAAATAGATGGTTCAAAAAAATAATCTTGTTCGCCTACCTTATCCTCAATTATCTTCAATTCTTTGCCGACACTAAAATCAGTTGAACCAGGAGTTATTTTTAAAAAATCAAACCATTTCCTTAAAGGAACAAATTCACCAAATGGCACAAGTTTTCTTTTATCGTAAAATTTTATGTCTTTATGAATTAAATATAGAGAGTTAAAAACTTTGACTTGGTCCTCAAAGATTTCTCTCCTTAGTCCTCCTGTTATTATTGTAATGTTAGAGGGAATTTCTTTTTTTAAATATCTTAAAAAATCTTTTTCTTCGTTTAAATAAAGAGTTAAAGCAGCTTCTGGCCAAACAACAATTTTCTCCTTTTTATCATTTTTCTCTTTTGTTAATTTTAAAAGCTTTTCAATGTTTTGCTGAAAAAATAGTCTATTCCATTTCTTTTCTTGTGGAATATTTGGTTGAACTACTCTAACTAATATTGAATTATTGTTATCTTTTTCTTTCTCTGAATTCCAAAAAAAACTAAAAGATAAAAACAAGATAGGAAAGAAGGCAAACATTAAAAAAGATAACTTAAAATTCCTCCTGTCAAATAAATTAATAGAAACTATTATCCATAAAATGGTTAAAAAAGAAATTCCGTATACTCCAAAAAATTTAGAGATTTGAATAAATTCACTATTAAATGCCCAAATATGACCGGATAAATTAAATGGTAATCCTCCAAAAATATTTGACCTCAAAAATTCAGATGAGAAAAAAAAAAAACTTATAAAAAATGACTGCAGAAAAACCTGCTTTTCCCTAAATATTTTATTTTTTAAGGCAAAGAAAATTGACACAGTTGGTACTATAAAAAATAAACCCATTACCACCGGGAAAACAATTAAACCAATAGGAAACAAGTAGAAATGTTTTTTATATATCAAAAAAGGATTTACCATCCAATGCATAGAACCAAGAAAAAAACCAATTCCAAAAATCCAACCAGTAAAAAAACTCTCTTTTAATGATTGAGCTAAAATGACTTTTTTTAAAAAGAAAAAATAAGCTAATACAACTAAAGGAATTAAATAAAAAAAACTTTGCGAGAAACCAAGAAGTGTCCCAAGAAAAAGAAGTTTAAAAAAAAAAACTATTTTCATTACTTTTTTGTCACTAATATTCTTTTTATCCTTCTTGTATCCGCCTCAATAATTGTGAATTCGATGTTTTTCTTATAACTTACAACCTCTCCTCTTCCAGGTATGCGACCTAAAAGAAAAAAGATAAAACCTCCAAGTGTATCTATTTCATCTTTCTCATCTATGTTCAATTTTACACTTAGTCTTTTTTCAAATTCCTCCAACGAAATTCTTGCTGATATTTCAAAGCTCTTTCTTGAGATTTTTTTTATTTCATCAACCTCTTCAAAATCATGTTCATCTTTTATTTCACCTACAATTTCTTCAACTAAATCCTCAATAGTCACTATTCCGTTTGTACCACCAAATTCGTCTATTACTATCGCCATATGTATCTGTTCAGATCTCATTTTTAAAAGTAAATCTATAACTTTCATTGATGGTGAAGAAAAAAGAATTTTTCTTATCATCTTTTTTGAAATCTTTGAGCTTTTTTTCTTTGTATTCTTTTGATGAATTTTCTCAAATAAATCTCTTATATGAATCATTCCCAAAATTTTGTCTAAATTATTTTCAAAAACTGGAATTCTAGAATGTTTTGTTTTATCTATAAAATTAACAAGGTCATTTAATGTAGTTTCAATTGAAACTGCATCAATATCAGCCCTTGGAATCATAACATCTTCAATACATTTATTATTTAGGTTTATTACATTCTTAAAAATGTTTTTAGTACCATCGTCAATCTTTTCAGTGCCGTTTCCATTATCATCAATCAAATCCTCTAAAACATCTTTTATATTCTCCCTATCACTATTTGGCCTGACAATAGATTTAATTTTATTTATAATATTGTTTAACATTTTTTAGTATGGAGAAGGAATATTCATTTTTGACAAAATAGATATTTCTTTTTGTTTCATTATTTTAAATTTTTTCTCGCTCTTATGATCAAAACCAAAAAGATGAAGAAGACTATGTACAATCATATGAGACAGATGGCTGTAAAATTCTTTGTCCTGCTCAACTGATTCCTCATAAACTTTTTCAAGAGACACGACAATATCTCCAAGAACTGAAATTTTTGAGGATTCTTCCATTATAACAATGTCATTTTGAGGAAAAGAAAGAACATTGGTTGTTTTATTTTTTTTTCTATATGTAAAATTTATTATTTTCATTTTTTTGTTATTTGTAATAAATACTGATAAATAATATTTTTTTTTAAAATTAATTTCATCTATTCCAGTTTTAACTGACTTTTTAATTACGTCAGTAATTTCACCTTTTTTAAATCCTTGGATATTTTCAAAAGAAAGATCAATCATTTTTCCTTTTTGAATTCAATATATATTCTTTACCAACTCCCTGATCTTTTTCAAATTTTTCATATTTATTTACTATTTTCGAAACCAAGGGGTTTCTTACAACGTCCTTATTATCAAACTCTATAAAGCCTATATCGTCTAACTTATGAAGAATTTCTATTGATTCTCTTAAACCAGACTTTGTTCCGGATGGCAAATCAACCTGAGACAAGTCTCCATTTATAATCATTTTTGAATTTTCCCCTAATCTTGTTAAGAACATTTTCATTTGGACTGATGTTGTATTCTGAGATTCATCCAAAATGATAAATGCATTGGAAAGTGTTCTTCCTCTCATAAATGCTAGAGGTGCAATTTCAATAAAGCCCATTTCTATTTTTTTCATTACCTCTGAAAAAGAGAGCATATCATTCAATGCGTCATAAATAGGTCTTAAATATGGATCAATTTTTTCTTTTAGATCTCCTGGTAAAAAACCTAGTCTTTCTCCAGCTTCAACTGCTGGTCTTGTTAGGATTATTTTATCAACAGTTCCTGATTTAAGCATAGAGACAGCAAATGCAACTGCTAGATAAGTTTTTCCTGTCCCTGCAGGTCCACAACAAAATACCATCTGTTTTTTTTTGACTAAATTAAAATACTGTATTTGTTTTTTTGACCTAGGCTTAATCAGTTTTTTACCAGCTGTAACGCTTACTGAATCGACTTTATCTATGTCATTGTATGATTTACTCAAATCAGTTGATTTCATAATGTTTATTATTCCGTTGATTTCACCAGAATTAATTATCCTATTTTTTGAAACCTCTTCATAAATCCTTTCAAGTGTTACCTTTGTAAGATCAACATTTTCTTTACCACCAGAAATTTTTAAAAAATTTCCTCTTGGGGTTATTGAGACACTAAATTCTTTTTCAATTATTCTTAAATTTTTATCTTGATCTCCAAAAATTGTAGGAAGAACTAAGTTATCTTCAAATGATAGAATATTTGAGAACAAATTTGATTTTTTTAAACTTTTTTTTTTCAAAATACTTATTTATATAATCTTCCCATGAAATGAGAAAGAGGTCAATCTTTCAATCCTTATGTTTAATATTTTTCCAACGAGGTCACTTGAAGACATTATATGGACAGGTTGTAGATGAGGTGTTCTACCTACATACTGACCTTCAACTTTTCCCTTTCCAGTTACTAAAACTTCAACTTCTTTATTTAAAAATGATTCATTAAATTCATCCTGTTGTTTTAACAAAATAGTTTGAAGATGCTTTAATCTGGTTTTTTTAATTTCTTCTGGGATTATTTCGTCCTGGGTTGCAGCTGGTGTTCCTGGTCTTGCCGAATAACAGAACGAATAAGAACTTGCAAATTTCACCTCATTAATTAATTCTAAGGTTTCTTGAAAATCGTAATCGGATTCACCCGGATACCCTACAATAAAATCAGATGAAAATGCCATATTAGTTACATTTTTTTTAATTTTTTTTACTAGCTTTATATACTCTTTACCAGTGTGCTTTCTATTCATTTTTTGCAAAATTTTATCTGATCCTGACTGAATAGGTAAATGCAGAAAAGGCATCATTTTTTTATTGAATCTATGTTCATTAATCAGTTCATCGTCAATATCGTTAGGATGTGATGTCACATATCTAATTCTCTTAAGGTTTGGTATTTTTGATATAATTGAACATAATTTGCCTAACCTAATTTTTTTTTTTTCTCCAAAAGTTGAAGACTGATAAGAACTGACATTTTGTCCAAGTAGTGTTACCTCAAGACATCCATTTTTTTCTGCATTATTAACTTCTGCAAATATATCCTCAACTGGTCTAGAAAATTCAGCTCCCCTGGTGTACGGTACCACACAAAAGGAACAAAACTTATCGCAACCCTCTTGTATAGTTATCAGTCTTGAAGTTTTATTTTCATTTGAAGATGTAAGAGATTGAAATTTTTCTTCACTTAAAAAATCAATGTGTGTTTTTTTAAAATTTTTTTTTTTAAGAAGTTTAGGGATTATTTGAATATTTTGAGGGCCAACAACATAATCAACTGATTTATTTCTTTTTAAGATCTCGTCTCCTTCAGCCTGAGCAACGCAACCCATAACAACAATACTGAAATTTTTACCTATTTTCTTTTTATTCTTTTTAAAAACAGAAAGTCTGCCTAAGTCAGAATATAGCTTTTCACTCGCCTTTTCCCTAATATGACATGTATTTAAGATTGCTATATCTGTTTTCTCAATATCATCAGCTTTACTAAATCCATTAAACAATAAAAGATCATTTACTTTTTCCGAATCATAGTTGTTCATTTGACAACCATAAGTTTTTATAAAAAAAGTTTCTTGCATTAGTTAAAAATTAAATATTATTCAGTTTATTACAAGAGCTTAAATTCATAAAGTTTAATTTTTTCCTGACATTCGAGATTTTTAAAATTTTTACCAACTTGTTCAGAAATAACATTAAAGCAATACCGTGATGCTTCTTTTCTATTTTTAAAAGAATTTAGTAGCACTGATTTATGATAATGCACTTTTACTTCGCTTAATCCCAAGCCTAAAAATTGCCACGCATGAGTAACTAAATCCATATTTCCAAACCACGCAAAAAAAGGTCGAAACTTTCTCTCAACCGGAACTCCATCTAATTTGCTATATGTTATAGAAATTGGTTGAATTTTAATTTTTTTTTTTTGAATACAAATCACCTAAGCCAAATAAAGAACTCTTAAATGGTAAAACTTTCAAGCCGTCGCTCGACGTACCCTCTGGAAAAAGAATTAAATTTCTTCCTTTTTTTAAAGCATTCGACAAAATCTTAACCTGATCTTTGATTGTCAGAACCCTTGACCTGTTGACAAATATTGTTTTCCCAATGACTGCTATCTTATTGATGATGGGCCAGGATTTAATTTCAGATTTGGCTACAAAGATTGCTTTTGTTAAAGATCCTAAAATAAAAATATCTAAATATGAAATATGGTTGGAAACAAATAAAACATTCTTTTTTTCAATTTTTCCTGAAACTTTTACTTTTATTCCGAATAAATAAACTAATCCTTTAAAAAGAATATTATAAAAAAGAAAGTCGTTTTTGAATAATGAAGAACTTATCATATGAAGTGGCAAGCAAAATATCACCCAAAAAATTACCGGAAAGATTCGTAAAATTGAAAGTAATGGTGAATATAACATCAAAACTTAAATCGAAAGATTACTATATTTCTTAATGATATTTTTTGAACTTAATACAACCAACACATCGGTCGTATTAAAAGTATAATCGCAGACAGCTCCTTCTCCAATCCAGGCTCCAGCTCTTATGTAAGCTTTGATCAAAGGGGGCAGGGACCTAAAAATTTCTTTATCATCATACTCATTTTCCTTGTACCTTTTATAACTAGCTCTAAGTCTCTCAATTGGATGACAGGAAAAATTTTTTGGAGGCCTATGATTTAAATTTAAATAAGATAATTCCTTTGCAAATAATTGAGAATTAGAGGAGGGGAAACTGGCGCACCCAAAAATCAAATCAACTTTGTTAATAAATATGTAGGATGCTAACCCTCTCCACAAAAGTTTAATTATTCTTCCGTCTCTATAATCTTTATGAACACAAGATCGACCAGCCTCCATAAGAGAAAGCTGTCGATTTTTAATTAATTTGTCTATGTTAAATTCAGATTCACTATAAAAAGATACTCTTTCTTTATTTTTTGGTTTTAGTAAAAGTCTATATGAGCCGACCACATAATTATCTGAGATTGATTTATCAATTACAACTAAGTGATCACAATAATCATCAAATTTATCTGAATCTTTAGTTTGGTTTTTATTCCCCTTAAAAAAACTTTTATATCTTAATTCCTTTGATTTAATAACAATCGGATCTGGTTCTCTCACAGTTTTAACAATGTAATTACTAAATGAGAATTCAATATTATTTCTATTTTTATTACTTAAAAAGTTAATTGTTTTATTTTCAACTAAACTTTTTGACCACCCTTTTACGTAAATAACATTTTTTGCAACCACCTTCACTTTTGTAAAAATTGACCTAAATTTATTAGGTTTTTTTTCGCTCAATCCATGATTTGACTTTTTATTTTTTACTTTCAATTGGAATGCCATATAGCTCTAACCTATGATCAACTAATTTGTAGCCAAGTTTTTCAGCAGCTTTTTTTTGTAACTTCTCAATTTCATCATTCTGAAATTCAATAACTTTGCCACTCTTAATATCTATTAAGTGATCGTGATGTTCTTCAGGAACCTCTTCATACCTAAATTTTCCGTCCTTGAATTCATGTTTTTCAATAATATTATTTTCTTCAAAAAGTTTAATAGTTCTATAAACAGTTGCTATACCAATATTTTTATCAATTCCAGAGGCCCTTTTAAAAACTAATTCGACATCTGGGTGATCTTTAGATTCCGAAAGAACTTGAACTATAACCCTTCTTTGTTCGGTCATTTTTAATCCAAGCTTAATACATTTGTCTAATATTGAATTCATTTTTTTAAAATTATTAAAGTTTTGTTAAGCTTTTATTACATATTATAATGTATATATTTATTCTTAATTCTTGTTAAATATAACATAATGTATAATAAATGAAAAAAAAAATTTTAGATGTAACAAAAGAAAAATGTCCAATGGCATTTCTCAAAGTCAAAATTTTTATTCAAGAAAATCAAGGTTTTGAAAAAATCATTCTTATTAAGGGAAAAAAGGATTTTCTAATGCTCAAAGAAACTTTAGAAAAAAACTTTAAAGTAAAAACAAAACCGAAAGCAAAAAATATTTTTCAGCTAGCAATTAATTAAGAATAAGCTTCATCAAAATAGCATCATATTTTAAACCATTAATGACATAGTAATCTTTTCTAGATCCGTAGATCAAGAATTTGAATTTTGAATAAAGTTTGATCGCTATTTTATTCGATTTCATAACCTCCAAATAAATTGATGCAATTTTCTTTTCACAGCTATTCTTTATAAAATTTCCGAGTAATTTTTCACCAACACCCATCCCCCTGAAAGATGGAGATATAAAAAAAGAATTAATCTCAAAATTATCAATGATTCTTTGGGCAATTAAAAAACCTATAATCGAATTTCTCGAGCATGCAATTAAAGTGTAAATCTGACTTTGTTTTAATGTTAAATGATTTGATATATTCTCATTTAAATCCTTACTAAAATCTTTTTGAAAACAAACAAGTTCATCAATAAATGAATCATTAAGTTCAAAATATTTGATCCTACTCATAATACGTGTTGTGGTAAAATATTTTATCATCCTTAAGTCCGTATCCCAAAAAAACTGCTTTTGCTAACATAGAAGCATCAATTTCTTTATAGTAAACTTCAGGTTCCTTAATTTTTATCTTCTCAAATCTATATGAAGTAATTAAGGTTAAATCTTGATTAACTTTTTTTTTTTCTTTGTAATATTTTTTAAAATGTTCCTCCTTCCCAAACTTTAATTCCTCAGAAGGAAAAAGCATTGATTTTTTTTTTTCAAAAAACTGAAAAAATAAGGTATTCTTAGTCCCTTCAAAACAAACTAGAACTTTTTCTTCTTTACTTATCATCGGGAAAAAGGCGGCAAATGAAGTAACAAAAATAATTTTAGCTCCTGACGAAATAGATAATGCTTGAGCAATTGCTTTTAAGGACCTTAAAGCCGTAAAACTTCCCGGACCATTACAGAGATAAATATATGAAAGTGCTTTTAAGTCATAGTTAAATGAACATTCTTTTAAAATTTCAAATATACCTTCCGTTCTATTATCAAGAAAATTCTTTTTAAAAATGTGTTTCAGTTTCTGTTTTTCAAAAATTGCAACTGATGTGGTTTGGCTTGAACAAAATAATGACAGTGATAACATATTCTTTAAAATGAAAAATAATTTGGTAAATGTAAATCAAAAAGATATAGATGTCATCATCGACTTAAGATACGCCACAAGAAATAATTTTGCTAAAGAAAAAATTTTTCTTTCTAATGAATGTTTTA
>MDSZ01077007.1_pt1 | contig 13638 bp, 9 predicted proteins | sample 811201 | NCBI WGS metagenome assembly MDSZ01 (sample SAMN05326647, study PRJNA326480) | marine metagenome | isolation source: seawater | place: Indian Ocean: North | collected 2010
AAAGCTGACCCAGTCTCTGTAAAGTTGCCAACGGAAACGCTAGACATGGTGACAGTAGAATCGTCCGGGTCATTTACCCATTCAACATAGGTTGTGTTTCTAGCAGATCCATCAACTGTATGTATAGCTCGAGCGTAGTTCCAACCATTTCTTTGATTAGCAGGGACTATAGTGTATGTGGCTGTTCTATAAAACTTAGTAAAGTCTGGTAAATTATTTGCGTTATCCTTGCCAGGCAATGCAGCTGATACTGACAGGGTTGTATTCCCTGCATTACTATTTATTGCGTTTGTAGTTGAAGAGAGGTCGGCAATAGTAGCTGCTGCGACGACAGAGCCATTTACTTCAAGCTGGAGAGAGCCAGTTAGTGCATCACCAAAAGAATTGTTTGGATAATTATTTCCGCTCGCTGTGGTGTTTTCATTAAGCTCACCTGTAATACTTACAGTACCGTCAAATATCCCACGCCTAATTCCAGATGTGACATAAGTATCATTCGCATTTCTAGCTGTCGATCCAGCAGTGTTCTCAACTGTAGAATAACCAGCCTTCGTCAGGGTGTCACCAAAAGATAACTTAGCACTAACACCTGAGTTGTTGGAATCAATATCAGATAGGTTTGGAGCAGAAGACACTGAACCTACTGCACCGAATGATACAGAGAAACTATCTAAATAGCCTGTCCAATCATCATCAGCTTCAATTCTGGCGACAACATATTCATTCGTCGCTATAGAAGCTGTTCCGAAAGTGACGTGGTTAGTCATTGAATCAGTAGTGTCTACAGTGCCGATGGCACATCCAGCATTATCCGAAGTATCGTGATAAGAAAAAGTGTTTCGAGCGTCCATCCAGCCTGTATTGTCAACGCTTCCATCTGACGGTAGTTTAAAGAACAACCTAAATCTCTCGTTAGATCCGACTGAATCAGACGGACCTACCAAAGCAACATCGCCTGCTATTGTGTATGAAAGACTACTGACAGCTGAACCGGCATTTTGAAATTTTCTATAAAAAACTCTTAGACCAGATGCAGAGCTGTAGTTTGGATTTCCTGACGGTCCGTTGTCTAAGCTACCTCCGTCGCTAGTATTTCTAAAGTCACCTGAATTTAAAGTATTTTTAGGCGCATACAATCTGTCTCTATAGACTTGTAATCCGTTGTTGTGACCAGCATTATCACCTGAATTGTCACCTACCAGGCTCTGGGTAGAATCCCAAGCATTATCACTGTCAGTCACTGTGGATTGATTTGCGTATGCGCCAGATACTAGCCTATAAGTTTCGCTGACAAAGGGTTCTGAAGTTGCAGTTGAAGAATCTGTCACATTATACATTAATATGCCAGCAGTAGACGCCTGGCCTGAGTTGGATAAATTTGTTTTTAGTGGGTGTGAAACACTTACACCTGCAGTTAATGAACCGTTCAGAAAATAGTTTGATGTTACCGTGCTGGAGCCAGTAATGTGCAAGTCTTTTGTGTGATCTTCATCTCCACCGATCGTCGGCTTTGACTGAGCACTTATAGTAAAAGACGGGCTAGAGCTTGCAGCAGAACTATTGGATGTGGTAAATGTTATGTCGTTGGTGTCATGAATATTTCTATACGAATTAGATACTCTTGTAAGGTATGTTCCTGTTCCACTACGGTGATATTGAATACCAGAAAGATAAATACTACCTGACCCGGTAAAGGACATTGAATTACCAGCAGCTGCTAGCGCATTTGAATCATCATCGTTTACCCACTCTATATAGTTAGTTGATGTCGTAGACCCGGCCTTTACATGCTGAATCCTTGCATAATTCCAACCTCTTCGCTGACTAGCTGCTGCAATGACATACTTTCCTGTTCTGTGCTTAAATGAATTAAAAGCGTTGCCGTTTGAAAAAGTCCCTGTCGTTGCTGTGGAAAAGAAATTAAAGCCTGTCCCATCAGCATCAAGATGTGACCCAGTTCCTAGCCCTGACGTCCCGCTTCCTATTGGGTCTGACGTCAGGTCCACTTGCTTGAGAACAGAGCCGTTAACTTCTAGTCTCAGCGTGCCTGTATCACCATCACCAAAAGAAAAGTCAGGATAATTCTGAATGTTATTACCTTGACTATTGCTCGGTACATCATCATTTAACACCCCGCTTATATGTGTGGTCCCATCAAACACTCCTAAGCGAATGTTGTTACTGCTTGTAGTTACTGTATATGATCCGTTGACATCAACAGCAGATTCAATACCTGCTGAACTTGCAACACTAATGTATGCTGGAGAAGCTGATGACAAATCGTTACTTGTGCCAAATGAAAGTGTGGCGTTAACACCTGTATTAGTAGAATTAATATCATCAAGGTCAGGTCCGGGTGCGGGTGCTAGTGCCTTTAATACTTCATTAAATCTATCAACTGCGGTACCAACATTTGTTGTATTTGTGAAGTCAGTAAATAATCCGTCTGTATACACGCCATCTTCAGGCGGGCCAATTGTTCCCGTTCCGATTATCGTACCCGCTCTCAGATTTTGGTAACCACCTTGACTTGCAGTAAGTGGTTCGTTAAAGGTTCCGTCTGTTGGAACGTTTGTTACTCTTGCTAATCTAAACTCGTCTGCAGATTCGTCCCAATAAAAAGAAGGGTTTGTCTCTCCCTGAATGGTGAATATAAAACCCCTATCACCTGGCAGGCCTTCGCCACCAGACCCGGACCCTAAAGCAATTATTGTATCTTCTACCTGGAGATGCTGTGTATCAATGACTGTGTGAGTGCCGAGGGTCTCCAAACTACCTGACACTGTGAGTTTTAGATTGTCAGTGTCCCAAATGACCCTTGACGCGTCTAATTGACCTGAGCTATTTACAAATTGTAATTCTCCGCTAGATCCAGACGGAGGGTAAACTGCTATTGCTGTCATAAAACACCTTTACCTATTTTATACAGACTTCACGAAGGAGTTTACGGTGTACATTCACCTATTTGATTTTTTAAGATGTTTAAGTGATTGTTTATATCAAAGCCTGCACAATCAATCTTTCTAGAAGTTAAATGATAGTGGTGCACTATACCCCTAAATTTATTTGAGGCTGCACGTCTTGAAACACCTTCTAGCATCTTGCTACCATCCATTGGACAATCTAAGGGTATCCCTAGACCCAGATTCATTGCCTGCCAAAGAGCACGCGTCGCCTCAATCTGAACATTGTAAAAACCAAGAAATGGCTTCATCGACTTACCATGCACAGTTTTACCTTCCCATACAGGTCTCTCACTTCCGACATTTTTCTTGTACCATTTTTGGTACTTAAGATCATAGGCATTGCTAATCTCAACACCAATGCTTGCGTGATTCCACTTAGCTCCGCCAGCGTGCCACGCTCCATGTTGTGTATCTAGAAGTTGATAGATTGTACCATCGTTATCAATGCAAAAATGGACAGATATTCCTCTATTGTTAAGAACTCTTGCACAGGATTCTGACGACAGGCAGACATCCCAATGATTAACGAAAAAGGTTGGTTTTCTATCCTCTTTACCCGAATAGTCATAGTACGTACCCTTATTAGCTTTTAACCCATCATCTTCAGACCACAATACAACTTTTGGCCAATTGATCGGAATAAAATTCCCATTGTGGACAATGTGGCTAGTTTCTTTTGACTGGCCACCAAAAGGTCTGTAGTCATCAATATCTGACTGTCGTTCTGTCCATATTCTGCGATACGTCCCTGGTCCGCACAAACCGTCCGCAACAAGGCCTCGGTCTTTTTGCCATTTTCTAATCGCTTTAACTAAAGTGTCATCAAAATGTTTTTCACCGAACCAAGACGGCTCCCACCCTAGGTTTGACGCTGACGATTGATTATAGAACACTTTGTCAATTGGCATTATCTTTCTCCGGCTTATTATACTTTTCTCTAACCTTGTCACTAATAGGAATGGCTTCGCCATCGCCGTCAATCCTGACAAAAGTCATATCTGTTGTCAGTACTATCCTTTGTGATCCATTATATACACTATGCCTTCTTGCTTCTAGTCTAATAATGATGGATCTGTTCCCTACACTGAGTACATCTCCGTATATTTTAATAATCTGTCCTGGTCTAACTGGCTTATTAAACACTACTTCCGATATCTTCTTAGTTACCATACGCGGCGTGTCACAAGCTTCACATGCAAATATTGCTCCAGCCTCATCTAACCAACCAAGCATAGTGCCGCCAAATAGGTTTCCATGATATCCGACATTTGCTGCTTTACAAAAATGTGTCGAAATAAGTTCCATTCTATTCAAGCTCTATGTCAACGCACACCTGTATGTTTAATTTTGGCACTCTGATTTGATTAGCAAGTCCGTGCTTTTTTGCTTCGGTTGCATCTAAAAACCAGTCAGCATGACCTTTTTTGTGAACAAGCTTTAAAAAATAATCGTCTTTCTTTCCACAATTTCGTGCCATCATTGTATAAATCTTCTGATTTAATCTCTCAGTCTCTTCAGCAGAAGCTTTGATTTCTTCAACTTTTCCGTATTCCATAGATGAAACATCATGAATCATTACAGTTGCATCTGGATCGATAAATCTTAAGCCCTGTTCACCAAAGGAAAATAAAATAGCACCGCAAGACATTGCTTTGCCTTCGACAATTGTCGCTATCGGAAGTTCAGAATGTGTGATGGCACTTATCATAGCCATCAAGCTATAAACTTGACCGCCATATGAATCAATCACAACAGGAATTACTTTCTGACCTGTGTTGTGTGCTAAAGCTACTTGATCTTGAAAATCTTTAGCAGACTTTTCATCAAACTTATTTACTCTCACAATTACTGGATTTTTTCTGAGTTCGACTTCTTTTATTAAAGGTGATATAGAACTTGTCCACTTCATTGATTATTATCCTCGCTATCCTTAAATAGGTATTAGCCACACTTAGCATAACCACAAGCAGTACAACTTACACACCCCTCTTGATATGCCAGGGTGTTTTCTGCACCGCAATTTTCACACGTTGTTTTTCCTGGAACAGTCCCGTCTTCAATGTACGACTTAAGAACTCGAGCAATTACCTTAGAGAAAGAAAACATGTCCATCTCTCTATCTTTTAAAAGCTGTTCAACAACATATTGAATTGGGGCGCCATGGCGAAGAGCAAGTGAGATTGTTCTTGTATAGCCCGCGTGGTTCGGGTTGTCAAACACTGATTGAATGTCTTTAATTAAAAAGCCATCACCATTTTTTCCAATCTGCAAGTCGTATCTTGAATTTTTAGACTTATACGCATGCTTAATAATCATGCCTTCTTTATACTTACGTGGAATCTCTATGTATTTTTGCAAACCTCCCATTACCTCGTAAGGCTTACCATCCATCAAACCAACCATTACTGTCCAATCCTGGCCTTTAATGGTTGCGTGGTGAATATGACATTTGAGCTCATCTGGTCTTTCTGGTGCTTCATGAGTAAAAAAGTTATTATCATCTTTAGACGATTCAGACACGAGAACACCTGTTCGTGAACCATCCCTGTAAACTGTGACACCTTTACATCCAGACTTCCACCCTGCCATGTAAATCTTCTTAATAGTTTCCACGTCTGTGTTGGACGGAACATTTGTTGTGTTTGAAATTGCATGACAAACCCACTTTTGAGCCGCAGCTTGCATTTCAACTTTAGCTACCCAGTCAATATCATTAGAGGTTGCACCCTGATATGGAGACTTAGTTATATCTTTATTATCTGTAATTGTCATCCAGTTTTTAACACCATGATGGTAAACATCATATTCCTGCCATTTGTCTCCTGAATCATCAATAAAATCTATGCGACCATCTACATCGTTTTCAGTAAGCTTTTTTCTTCTTGTATACTTTAACATATATGCAGGTTCTATACCAGACGTTGTCTGAGTCAAAACTGAAACTGAGCCTGCAGGTGCTGTAGTGGTCAGTGCTATGTTTCGCCTACCATAGCGCTTACTCATTTCAAGAATTTCTGGATCTTCTTTCCAAACCCTTTCCAAGAATTCATGCCCTTCTTCTCTGCTGTGCTCATGAACGGGAAAAGCACCTCGTTCTTTGGCAAGTTGACACGAAGAGCGATATGCATTTAAAGACAGACACTTATAGAAACTTTCAACTAGAGATATAGATTCCTTAGAACCATATTTGACGCCTAAAGCTGCGAGAGCGTCACCAACAGCGGTCACACCCAAACCGGTTCTTCTTCCAGAAACAGCACGATTCCTAACACATTCCCACAGATCTTTCTCTGTCTTCTTTACTGGATCTGGCTCTGGATCTGCATCGATTTTTGAAAGAATTTTATCAACTTGCTCTATTTCAAGATCAATCATATCATCCATAAGGCGTTGGGCTTTTTGAGTAATCTCAGACATCTTTTCATAATCAAACCTTGCATTCGAAGTAAACGGATCAGTGACAAAAGAAAGCAAGTTTATTACCATCAATCTGCAAGAATCACCAGGAGATAAAATAATTTCTCCACACGGATTAGTAGAAGTTGAACCAAAGCCTTCGTCTTCGTACACATCAGACGGTGTTAATCGCTTTGCTGTGTCCCAAAATAGCAGACCTGGTTCCGCGCAAGCATGTGCAGATTCAATTATCTCATTCCACAGGTCATCAGCATCTACCATTTCAGAAACTGAGGGACTAGACGAGTCTACTGGAAATCTCAACTCAAATTTTTTCTTACGATCAACAGCTTTGAGAAACTCATCTGACAACCTAATTGAAATGTTTGCACCCGTAACCCTAGTTAAATCTCGCTTGATCTTTATGAAATCACGGATCTGTGGGTGATGTACAGAAATAGTAAGCATAAGGGCTCCACGACGTCCGCCCTGAGCCACCTCTCTGCAAGAATTTGAAAATCTATCCATAAATACTTCAATACCATCTGTTGTCCTCGCGCAATTTCCTGTTGCTAAACCTTTCGGTCGTATAGAGCTTATATCGAAACCAACGCCCCCTCGGCGTTTTGCAATCTGAACTAGCTCTTGATCAGTCTTGCAGATTCCTCCGTATGAATCGTGTGGCGATTCAATAACAAAACAATTTGAAATTGATTGAATTTGATATGGGTTCCCAATGCCTGACATTGGACTTCCTTGTGGTACAATATACTTAAAGTTTTCAAATAATCCTTGAATCTCAGATTGTGTCATTGGGTTTGGGTATTTTGCTTCAACCCTTGCAAACTCTTTTGCTAACCTTAAGTGCATATCAGCAGGTGTCTCTTCGTGGTACATGCCGTCTTTATCACATAATGCGTATTTTGTCACAAACACGTTAGCTGATAATTCATCTCCCCCAAAGTATTCTACGCTCGATTTAAGTGCTGTGTCAAATGTGCTCAATTTCCTACTCCCTTTCTTTTTATAAATTACAAAGATTATTAATCACCGTTAATTTCTTGCCACTTACTTTTCAATAAATTTTTCATTTCGCTATTGTCTTGTCTTACAACTTCTTGCAGAGAAAACTCTTCAGCGCTGTTAGTTACAAAAATCTTTGATATTGATGTGTCCATGTGGATCGGAAAGAGAATACCATCTCTTCCTGCCCTGTTTTTGGCAACAAACAACCTTCCGCAACCATTAGCTTTTTCTGTAGGTTTTCGTGATAAAGACAAAACTACGTCAGCGACCATGGCTTTTCCATAAGCTTCTGACATGTTTTCTAATCCAACAATAGCAGAATTGGCTGCGTCTCTATTAGCTTGTGATGCAGTCCAAATTGGTATATTCAGCTCCATCGCTAAATTTCTTAATTCTTCATAAATCATTTTCAATTCGTGTCGAAGAGAATCAAATTTTCTCGTAGCACGCATAATATCTGCATAGTCAATAATAATTACGCTAGGCGTAAACGATTTTAACATAAGTTTTTCAATATGATTTCTTAGAGTCAAGACAGTAGCTGAGCCTGTTGGAAACTCTTTAATAATTAACTTCCCCAGCTCAAGTTCTTCATATTTTTGTACAACTTCTTCTTTTTTTTCTCTAACTTCAGTGCTAGGAATACCACACAAATTACTGTCATACCTAATCCCCACTGCTGTTTCTGTAAGCTCAAAAGTATAATGCACAACATTTTTTCCGACCCTTAAAGCTTCAGCTCCAACATGAACTAAGAAATGTGATTTACCAACACCAGTTGGCGCAGTCACTACACCTATTTCTCCTCGCCCTAAGCCTCCGTCGAGAATCTCTTTCTGATCTAGCTGAGTAATTCCAGTAGGACACGTACCTCTATCAATTTTTGCAAATCTTGCTTCTAAATCACTAAAAAAGTCATGTCCTAAAGTTGAAGGAGAACCTGCAGAAATGGCATTTTTCATTAAGTCAACAATGCCATCGTAGTTTTCTGTAGATACCATTGAGACTGCCTGATCAAGCGCATCTTTTAGTGCTTGCCTCTTGCAAAAATCAAGCGTTTTATCTTTTACATATGCTAAATCGCCTGGGTTGGGATTAGACTTTATTCTATGTAAAAATTCTACAATCTGGTCTCTTAAAATTGCATCGCTACCTTCACGCAAGTCATCTCTAATAATGCTTATTAACAGCTGTAATGTAGGAAACTCTTTATACTTTTTATAGTAGGCAAAATATTTAGAAGTCAAATATCTTAAATACTGTAGCTCGAAGTAATCATCTGTCATTACTTCAACCATTTGAGATGACCATCGGCGATCAATCAGTAAACATTGAAATATTTTTTCTTGAAAGTTTTTTCCATACTGTCTAAAATAGTTTGTGTTGCTCACTGCTGAACTCTCATGTAATTAACAGAAAGAAATATGCGATCAACATTAAGCGTTTGTATTCCTTCTTTTATTAACATTCTCATCATTTCAATTTTGTTTGTGTTGGGAGTAAATGTGTCAATAGTATACTCAATTTTTGAAATTTGTTCTTGAGAAAGACAAGAAGTATCTAAATAAATTAATTTCCAGTTGCGCCTTACTAAGTTTTCAGATTCTACTATTGACTTAAATGCCTTGATTTTGCTACCTTCAGCTATTTTTTCAGACGAAGTTTTTACTATTTCATCTATTGTAACGTCTTCTTTTGAAGACATTTTAGGGAACCTCTTTGCAAGAGTTTTAAACCCCACGCCTTTGACACCGTCAATATTATCTGATGGGTCACCACACAAAGACTTTGCGAGAGCAAAGTTTGCGGATGTGATATTAAATCTTTCCAGTACGGACTTTGATGTAACTAGGTCTTTTTTAGTGGGTGAGTATATAATAGTCTGACTGTCTAGTAATTGATAGAAGTCTTTATCAGAAGATATTATTATTTTTCTACTATTTCTAAACTTGTATTTTGAAATATATCCGATGACATCATCTGCTTCACAATCTGGTACATACATTTGAATAAAAGGTATGAAGTTAATTAATGCAACAAGTAGAGCAATTTGTTTGTTTCTATTTTCAATAGTATCTGGGATGTCTTCGTACGCTCTGTTTAGTTTTTGAGGTTTTCGATGAGATTTATACTCACTAAATATTTTTTTACGTCGCGAAGATCCGCCTCCTTCCCAGACTACAACAACTTTTTTAGGTTTATATTTCTCAACTAAATTGACTATTCCATATAGAAAGCCAATTACACCCCCAATGTGTTCTCCATTAGAATTAATAGCAGGATGCGCAACATAATGCCTTGTGAATAAATTTAAAGCGTCTACTATAAGAACAAGTTCTTTGTCATTCACAATTATGCCTCTGGATCAATAAGGTCGTCTTCTAGATCAAGCGCAATAGTTCTAATTTCTTCATATGATTCAGCGTCGACGTCGAAGTCGTCAGGTCTCAGATCTTTCACCATTGCCTTGTTTAGTAAGGCATCAATATAATCAGAGTATTCAGGATCAGCCATGATCTCATTAAATTTAGGTTTGTGAAATTTCTTTTCAATTAAAATTTCACCAGTCTCTGTATTAGTGACTATTAAAGACTTCCATGCACCGGTGCCCGCAACGCAAACTTCTTTTCCATTAATAATTTCTGGCCCATGTTTTCTGAGCAAATCAAAAATTTGTTCGTGTTCTCTGATGCCTTTTCCAAAATGAATTTCAAAGTTGATCTTTCTAAAGGGTGGTGCCACTTTATTCTTTATTGTTTTTGCTGAAACGTGTATTCCCACAACATCGTCGCCGTCCTTGATTTGCTGTCCTGCGCCTAACTTAATTCTAGTAGACGCATGAAACGGAATTGCTTTGCCTCCGGGTGTGGTGTCTGGATCACCGTACATAACACCAATCTTAGTTCTAATCTGATTTAGGATTACAAACAAGACGTTCTGATTTGCTATGACACCCGTGATCTTTCGCATACCCTTAGAGATCGCTCGTGCTTGAAGACCTATAGACTCCTTGTCATAGTCTCCGAGTAACTCAGCCTTAGGAGAAGACGCCGCAACAGAGTCCCAGACAATGGTTACAGGTACATCTTTTCCTAGCGCTCTTGTTTTCATAATAGTAGCCTCTGCTATTGAAAGAACCTCCTCTGTACAATGCGTGTCAACATATACAAATCTCTTAGAAACATCTACACCTAACATTCCTAAATTTTCAACACTTGTAGCGTTCTCTGTGTCAATATAAACAACAATACCACCCATTTGCTGCGTAGTTCTTGCAATCTGAGTTGCAATATGAGATTTTCCAATTGATGGTGGTCCAAAAATCTCGACAATCCTGCCCTCTGGAAGACCACCATCTTTTCGATTAGAGCATATATAATCCAGAAGTTGCGATCCAGTTGAAATCCACCTTTTAACGTGAGTTGGGGACTCATCTTCACTTAAATTATATGCAACTCTTGTGCCGCTTTCTTTGTTTAATGCTTTAATCAGATCAGACGTAAAGTCTTTGGTGTCTTTCTTAGACATGTAGTCTCCTATAAATAGATTCTATACACACAGAGAACCTTTGTTCAAGTGTTCGAAAGATAAAAAAACCGAGCAAATTGCTCGGTTTTTAAAAAGCCGTTAATCAAACATCAACTAAATCTGCAAAAGCATCATCTAGACTCTTATAACCAGAAGAGTTAGTGGTGTTGGTGTTATCATTGAAAGTTTCTTTTGCTTCTTCTCTATTGTTATTGAAGTCTTCTTCATCGTCGTTGAGCCAGTCGTTAATAATCTTAGCCAACTCATCATAGCTTTTCAGTTGATAAATTTCGTCTAGATTAGGGATATTGTTCAACCATTCTTGAGCTTGATTAGAATCATCTGACAATGTAGACTGTTTTCCACGGGGTCTTACTTCAGTCATAGCCCACTTTTTACCTGGCTGCTTTGAGCAAACAACTTTAATATCACGACCTGTTGTAGGATCAGTAATGTCGCCATAATCTTCATCAAGCATCAAGCCTAAAAGGGTTTGATACACAGTCTTTCCAAACCCCCAAAGTTGAACTCCCTTATCTTCTTCTCCCCGAACAATAACGGGTGCATAAGTGCGCATCTTAGGATAAAGCTTCTTTGCCAGTTCGTAAGACTCCTTTGTGCCTTCATCTCGAAGCTTTGTAATCAACTCTTGAATTGGGTCTGGGCTATCAAACTGATATGGTGCCAAAAGACCTCGATTGTTTCCGATGTTATAATAAAACCAACGCTCTTTGAACGGTTGACCATCGTTATCATCAAATGAAATCAATCGTACTGTATGTTCCTCACCTTCGGTGGGCTTCCACATAGTGGATCGGTTTTTATTGTTTCCGCTTAGACGCTCTAGTTTCTTGCGGATTGCGTCAAAATCAATGCTCATTTTCATCTCCAATGTTTAATATGCAATGTTTAGTTCTTAGTTTCCATTGCTAGTAAATTATACTAGCAATAATATTAATTTTCAATTTTTATTGATCTATTTTTGGGACTTTAGCGCCACCGAAAGCGTTGGCGTTCATTCTTGCGGCGTCTTGCCGCTTTTTCTTTCTATACGCTGCTGTTCCTAGCCCAAGAGGAACAGTAAATCCTGCGACATTACCAGAGACATTGAACTCATCTAAGTCGTCTTCGTCGTCTTCTTCTTCACTTTTTTTTTGTCTTCTGATATTATACTTCTGACAAGTGATCTCACTTTGTCTTCATTAACGCGAGGTCCGTAAGTAATCACGCCGTCATCGGCAGAAACAATTACAGCATAGTCATCATATGTTTTACCATCTGCTGGTATTAAGTTACCCTCAATATCAACTTCAGGCGGATCTCTAAAAAGGTATTCTCCTGGCTGTGACACGTGAAGACTTGCCGGTTGGCTCACAACATACTCTTGTAAAACCTCTTCAATTAACTCTCTCAGTTCATGTTTGTTCATTTTAATTCCTTCATTATTATAACTGTCTTCAGTCAGGCTTAAAAACTTTTCAATAGGTTTTGTAGCAAGATCTTCAATAAAGTCAGATGCAAAACCCTGTAAGTAACTAGGCAGTTTTTTAATTTTACTAGCAATTGTTTCTTCATCACCCGAGTAGGTGTATATGTCTTCAATTCCTTCTCTTCTTTCTAATATTTCTTCAATTTCTGAAATTTTCTCAAGAGACTGTATTACTGTTCTTAAAAATTGTTGAGCGAAGCCTGGTAAACCTTCCATGGACTCTTCAATATCTCTTGAAAGATCTTTAAGAATATTTCTGGAAATTGTTCCTCTCGCAATTTGAACTGTTCTACCCCCGCCCACTAAAGCTTGTTTGACTAACGGAAATTTGCTTAAAGTCCTATCAAGTGATATAGACAGTGCTGTGCCCGAAAAACTGGGTACTACAATTTCAGCTAAAATCTGGATGATGTCCATTACATCAATTGCAAGACCTGTAGAAAGCATTGCTAAGTCTTCAGCTGCTGACTGATCTGGTTTTTCCCTATACGACCTTAACTTCTTATTAGATGCGTATATACCGTACCTCAATTCAGCATAGTTTTTCATCAGAGATGGAATTAAAACTGCCCAGTCTATACCATCAAAACCTGACACTGCTTGACGAAATGCATCTCCCGTTACGTTCCCAAACTCTTTCATTGCCAGGTCTGATGCTATGTTTTCATTTATTTCTTGATCTTCTGTCATTTTTGATGATAGCCTTGAAGGAAGTTGTTTAGGGAGTTTATCTGTGACAAGTGGTTTCACATCATACTGCCTATAAATATCAGCGAGATCGTCATAGTAACCCTCTTCTTGATCAGGAAACATTGGTGGAAAATCTTCAGCTTCAAAATTCTTGTTAACACGACTTAAAAAAGATGAAAAACCAGAGTCAGCATACTGGCTTGGGGATCCTGTGTCTCTTGAGTACCTAGGGCGGGGTGGTCTTCCTAAATACTTCGAACCGTCCGATGAGCCGTCAACGGCACCCATGACTGGTATGCCTATTGACCGACCAGACCATACACCCTTTCCTGACACGTTACCTATTGAATCAGCGTACTTTTTTAGGAACTCTAATTTTTTTTGCTTAGAATTGTTCTTAGGCATAACAACATTAAATATGCTGTTAACTATGAACTTTTAACATTAGTAACTATGGACTTAGACTGTTGCAAAACTAAACCAAGCGTAGGTTCGTGCTTAACATAAAACCTATTTTCTTCAAAGTGAGAACCTTGAGCAAGT
>MDSZ01056515.1_pt1 | contig 13637 bp, 14 predicted proteins | sample 811201 | NCBI WGS metagenome assembly MDSZ01 (sample SAMN05326647, study PRJNA326480) | marine metagenome | isolation source: seawater | place: Indian Ocean: North | collected 2010
TCTGTAATGGATAGGGTTTCGGTTACGTTATGGTCTGTAATCAGTATCCCTATGTTTTTTTTCTTCAAAGTAGAAATAATATTTTGAATTTCCTCAACAGCAACAGGATCAACACCGGCAAATGGCTCATCTAAAAGTACAAATTTTGGATCTGTAGCTAATGCTCTTGCAATTTCTGTTCTTCTTCTCTCTCCTCCTGACAAAACCCTTCCTAAATTTTTCCTAACTTCTTGAAGTCCAAACTCATTTAATAATTTTTCCGCTTTAAAATGCTGATCCTCCTTTGGGATTTTCTGAGATTCTAATATGGCATACAAATTGTCTTCTACACTTAGATTTCTAAAGACTGAAGCTTCCTGTGCTAAATAACCTATTCCTTTACGAGCCCTTTTATACATCGGTAAAGAAGTAATATTTTCACTGCCCAAAAAAATTTTTCCACTATTGGGTTGAATTAAACCAACAATAATATAAAAAGATGTAGTTTTTCCTGCACCATTAGGTCCTAATAAACCAACTATTTCACCTTGATTGACTTCTAGAGATACAGAATTAACAACAGTTTTTGATCTATACTCTTTTGAAATAGTGTTAGCTATTAATGTTAGATTTTTCATATTGAAACAAAAATAATTATTCTTGGTTTATATACGTAAACATTGTTATTTTAATAAAAAAAATTATTTGATATTTAAATAATGAAAAGATCTGACAAGATAAAGCTTAAATTTTTTTTGATTAATGTTGCCAAAGGCATCGCTGTTCTAGGGTTATTACTAGTTTTCTATAGAATATTAATTAATTATGTTGATATAAATAATATAAAGGGATTTTCATATTTAGAAGATTTATCTACAGCTTTTGTTTTTACAATTTTTTTCTTTTCAGAAGTTATTTTCGGAATAATTCCTCCCGAGTTCTTTATGATTTGGGTCTTAAATAATAAAGGTGTTGATATGTATCCCCTTTTTATAATTGCTTTATCTACCATTTCTTATTTTGCAGGAATATTTGCGTTTCTTTTTGGAAAATATCTTCACGAAACATCTCTTTATAGCTTAATGAAAAAGTATATAATAGGAAAATATGAAAGAAAAATTAATATGTATGGTGGGATAGCAGTAGTTATTGCAGCACTTACACCATTGCCTTTCTCCGCTACGAGTGCGGTAGTAGGTGCAATTGGATATCAAAATAATAGATATTTTTTATTTGCCTTGGCAAGATTTATAAGATACTTTTTATATGGCTATATTATATTTCTAGCTACACCTTAACTGATTTTTTGTAGCTCAGCTATTTTTTTTACAACGTAATTAACCTCATCCATAGTATTCAATTTACTAAATGAAACTCTAACCGGGCTGTGGTTATTTTCAAGCTTTAATTCTTCAAGGACATGTGAGTTTTTAGATGAGCCGCTTGAACAAGCACTTCCTGCAGAAACTGAAATTTTATTAATATCTAAATTGAATAAAAACATCTGTTTATCTTCAATTTTAGGAATAGATAAGCTTAATACATGATATAAACTTTTTTTGAGATTATCACAATCCCCATTAAATATTAAGTTCTTAATGTTTTTTTTCAACATATCAATCATATTGAATTTTAAATTTTCAATATGTTTTTTTGTTTCGTCTTTTTCTTCTATTGTTATTTCTAGAGCTTTAGATAAACCTATAATTCCAGAAACATTTTCTGTGCCCCCTCTCATATTTCTTTCCTGTGAACCGCCTATAATATAGGGAGGTATTTTTATCTTATTGTTAATATACATAAAACCTATCCCTTTAGGTCCGTGAAATTTGTGAGCTGAACCAACTATTGAATGAATGTTTTTGGATGAAAGGTTAATGTTAAAATGACCGATTGTTTGTACTGTATCAGAATGAAAAATAGAGTCATTATTATTGCACATTTCTCCAACTCTTTCTATTTCGGTAATATTTCCAATTTCATTATTCCCGTGCATTAAACTAACAATTGATTTAGGGTTTGATGAAATTAATTTTTCTAAGTGATCATAATCTATATGGCCCTTAGAATCAATGTCAACATACAAAATCTTAATAATATTTCTTCTTTCAAGATCCTCTAATGTGTGCAAAACAGCATGATGTTCAATTTTCGATGTTATTGCTGTTTTTATTTTTTTTGAATATATGGCGTTTATTAAAAATGTATTATCGGCCTCAGTACCTCCAGAAGTAAAAAATATTTCTCCAGGAGTTACATTTAAAATATCAGCGATTTTATTTCTAGAATTTTCTACTGAAGCTTTAACTTCTCTTCCATGTTTATGAATTGAAGATGGATTTCCATAATTTTCAACCATAAAAGGAATCATCTCTTCTAAAACACGTTTGTCTAACTGTGTAGTAGCTGCATTATCAAAATAAATATTCATTTATTTAAATTTTTTTGATTTTTTCTATTACTTCATTTGCTAATAAATTAGCCTTTTCTGAAGAGTTCGCTTCTGCATAAATTCTAACAACAGGCTCAGTATTAGATTTGCGAATATGAAACCAACTATTTTTTTTTTCGATTTTAATACCATCTATTGTTATAATATTATCATCAATATATTCTTTTTTGAATTTATCGACTAATAAATTGAAATCTTCATTAAAAGTAATTTTATTTTTAGAAATAAAATATTGTGGTAATTCTTTTTTTATTTCAGATAAACTAGAGTCCGATTCTGCTAATAGTGAAAGTACCATTGCAATTCCAACCAAAGCATCTCTTCCGTAATGTGTTTTTGGATAAATCACTCCACCGTTTCCTTCGCCTCCTATATCCGCATTAAATTCTTTCATTTTTTCAACTACATTTATCTCCCCAACCGCGGAAGGAAAATATTTGCCATGAGCTGAAATTGTAATTTTTTTAAGAGCCATTGTAGATGAAAGATTAGAACATGTTATAATTTTTTTATGTTTTGTAAGGAGTTGTTTAGCAGCTAACACTAAAGTATATTCTTCCCCTACAGGATCACCTTTTTCATCTAAGAAACATAGCCTATCAACATCTGGATCAACTACAATTCCTAAATCGAAATTATTATTCTTCATGATATTTCTTATTTCTGTAATATTTTCAGGAAGAGGCTCAGGATCGTGAGAAAACTTTCCATCGGGCACACAATTAAGTTTGTGTATTTTTTTTACCCCAATTTTTTTTAAAAGTTCAGGAACAGCAAACCCACCAACAGAGTTGATGCCATCTACAATTACTTTAAAATTTTTTTTCTCAATCGCTCTTTGATTTATAATGTTTATAGAAATAATTTTATTAATATGTTCCTCTAAGGCATGTTTGTCAAAATTATACTTTCCAAGCTTTTTTAATTTTTTATATTGACTTATCTCACCATTAATAATCTTATTTGCAATATTCTTACTCAGAAATTCACCTTTATCATTTAATAGTTTTAACGCGTTCCATTCAACTCCATTATGACTAGCTGATATTATTATACCACCTGATAAGGAATGCGTTTTGACATAAATGCCTATGGATGGTGTTGTAGCAAGACCCAAATCAATAACATCAATGCCATTTTCTAAAAGAATTTTAATTACCAGCTTATTTATATGATCTCCAGAAGGCCTAGCATCTCTTCCAATAACAACTTTATTTTTTGAAGAATTATTAATAACATGTTTTATATATGACAGAATTGCTTTAGAAATATCCAAATCTGATAAGGATTTTCCAGGTATATTTTCCAATGTGCCTCTTATGCCTGATATAGATTTAACTAAAACCACTTTTTACGCTTTAATACATTCCTGACCTGGCTTAACTTTTTTTCCACAATAAGAACAAGATTCTTCTTCTGATTTAAGTAGTGGGTTTTGAGAGGCGCAGGTTCCTCTGACTTCTGGCTCATTAAACAAAATCATTCGCAAAGACAATGCGAATACAAACAAGCCAAAAAGTAATATGGATAATAATATAGTCGTCATAATAATTTAAATATTTACTAAGTTACCAAAACAAGTTTTTATCTTTAAAAGATTATACCTTTTTTAATATAATGACAAATCCACATAATGATAAAGATCATTTTGTTCAACTCTTAAAAATTATAAAAGAATTAAGAGAAAAATGTCCTTGGGATAAAAAACAAACTATAAATACCCTAAGGCATTTAACTATTGAAGAGGTTTATGAGCTTTCAGACGCGATTTTAAAAAACCAAAAGAAAAATATTGAAGATGAATTAGGAGATTTATTGCTGCATATTATGATGTATGCCGAAATCGGATCAGAAAAAAAATATTTTTCAATAAATACTATTATTAAAAATTTAAATAAAAAATTAATTCACAGACATCCCCATATTTATAATAAAAAGAATAACAAAAAAATAACAAAAAAAGAAGTAGAAAATAGCTGGGAAAAACTAAAACTTAAAGAAAAAGGCAGAAAAAAAGTTTTGGATGGGGTTCCAGAAAAAATACCCCCAATGATAAAAGCTATGATCATTCAAAAGAAAGTTAGAAATATAGGTTTTGACTGGGAAAATAAAAATCAAGTTTTAGAAAAAATAAAAGAGGAGTTAAAAGAACTTCAGGAAGAGACCTCAAAAAATAAGATAAAAGAAGAAGTTGGAGATCTTCTTTTCTCCGTAATAAATTATGCGAGATTTATAAATATTGACCCTGAAGAAGCGCTAGAATTGACAAACAGAAAGTTCAAAAAAAGATTTAATTATTTGGAATCAGAAATAAAAAAAGAGGGGAAGAATTTAAATAAAATGAGTTTAAATGAAATGAACGTATATTGGAACAAATCTAAATCAATCACCAAGAATTAAGTCCAAGTAATTTTTTTCCTAGAACACTTAGTTTTGCTTTTTTATATTTTTTTTGTTCCCAATTTCTAGGGTCGCCAGGAAAAGCATATCCTTCTGGCGCAATTCTTTTGGACCAAGATTTAATTCGCCATTCTTTTAAAGCTTCATTATTTTCCTCAGAAGGAAACATTGAGATATATTGAGCAATTCTAATTTTATTTTTAGATAAGTTTGGTCTAATTCCATGAGGAAGAAGGCTATTGAATATTAGAAGATCCCCCTTTTTTAATGGGACTTTAATAATTTCGTTTTTAAAATCTGAAACATCAGGCTTAAATTTATCTCTATCGCTTGGCTGTGATAGTTTCCAAGAATCATATTCTCTAAATAGTCTTGGAACACACTGAAATCCACCCATATTTTCATCAATTTGATCCGATAAAGCTAAAACTCCTTGAACATTAACAGGTTTTGTGTCTGGGTCATAATCCCAATGAATAAAACCTAAATTTTCATTGTACTCACTTATAGGAAAATTTAGATTTGCTCGATCTATTGATACCCATAATTTATGTGTCCCCCAAATATCTACGAAAGCATCATAAATTTTTTTTGACTGTCTGTTAGACCATAACGTCTGATGATTATATGCTTCAACCATTCCTGTTCCAACAAGTTCTTTCATCTGCATTTCTGCTCTTGGTTTTGAATTCCATGTTAAAGGGTCATCAGGGTTTTTATTTTCAAATTCCCATAAAAATCTAGCTGTCTCATCAGCCTGAGAATTTGAAATTGAATTTTGAATCACAACGTAACCATTGCTTAGCCAAAAACTCCAGTCATTTTCAGATAAAACATTTAATTTAGAATTGTTTATTCTATCATTCAGCTTATAGCTGCTAGTCTTTACCGCAGACGGATTACCAGGAATATCTTTGTGTTCGTTTTTATAATTCACTAAATTAAAAATGAAATTAAGTTATAAATAAAAAGTGAAAACTTCAACTCAATACGTTTGTCAAAATTGTGGTTCAATTTCACCAAAATGGATGGGTAAATGTTCAAAATGTGAAAGCTGGAATAGTTATATGGAAGAGATTATAAAAGAGAAAAGAGAAAAAAAAGAAGTTTGGAAAAAGAATAATCTAGAAAAAAATACACCTATAAATCTAGATAAAATTTCTAATGAGGAAAGAAAAAGAATAATAACAACAGATAAGGAACTTAATCGAGTATTAGGCGGTGGCATTGTACCTGGTTCAGTAATTTTAATTGGAGGAGAACCGGGAATTGGCAAGTCTACATTAATGTTACAGTTTGTTTTAGCATTAAAAAGTTTAAAAACTTTATATGTATCTGGTGAAGAAAGTAAGGAACAAATCAAAATTAGATCTGAAAGAATTGGGGAAAAAAATCAAAACTGCTTTATATATACAGAGACAAATTTAGAGTCTTTATTTTTAGCCAGCCAAAACTTAGACCCAAATATATTAATAATTGATTCTATTCAAACTTTAAGCACAAATAACCTTGAGTCAACTCCAGGTTCAATTTCTCAAATTAAAGAATGTACGTTTGAATTAATGAAATATTGTAAAGAAAACGGCAAAACTGTTTTTCTTATTGGTCATATAACCAAAGATGGAATTATTGCTGGACCAAAAATATTAGAACATATGGTTGATGTTGTTGTTGTATTTGAAGGTGATAAAAATCTTTCCTACAGATTATTAAGAACAAAAAAGAATAGATATGGTCCGACAAACTCTTTAGGAATATATGAAATGGCAGAAAAGGGGCTAAAAGAAGTTTCAAACCCATCTGATATTTTGATTTCCCAAAAAGACAACGAGTTAAGTGGCGTTTGTATTGGAAATATAGTAGAAGGAAATAGGTCTTTGGTTTTAGAGATACAATCATTAGTAAGTACATCAAATTATAGCACATCGCAAAGAAGCTGTAATGGATATAACATCAAAAGATTTAATATGATTTTAGCAGTTTTAGAAAAAAGGCTTGGTCTTCAATTAAATAGTCAAGATGTTTTTGTTAATGTAGCTGGCGGACTAAAAATAGATGATCCAAGTGGAGATTTAGCATTATGCATGGCTATTATATCTTCTTATGAAGAAAAGGTGATTAATAATAAGTTGTGTTTCACAGGAGAAGTTGGGCTTAACGGAGAAATTAGACCTGTAAGTAGGATTGAATCTAGAATAATGGAAGCAGAAAAATTAGGGTTTAAAGAAATTATAATTCCATTTTACAATAAAGTAGAAACAAAACATAAAATAAAAATATCTCCATATAGAAAAATTCAACAAGTATATGAGAATATATTTAACTAATAGTCATTACAACTTTGGGATATGAGCAATAATAAAGAAACCACAAATGGTGAATTATATGAACATCATAATATTAATGTAGATAAACACCAAGCATTATTAAGAATTGATAAATTTCTTATTGATAAAATTCCAGGAACATCTAGAAATAAGATTCAAGATGGAATACAAAATGGTTATGTAAAGGTTAATGACATTGTTATTAAACAAAACTACAAAGTAAAACCATTTGATACAATAAGTGTTTCCTTTCCGGCACCACCAAGAAATGAAGAAATAATTCCAGAAAAAATTAATATTAACATTACATATGAAGATGATGATGTACTAGTTGTAAATAAAAAAGCTGGAATGGTTGTTCATCCCTCCTATAATAATTGGACAGGCACGTTAGTAAACGGGTTGGTATATCACTTTAAAAACTTACCTATAATGCCTAATAACGATGGTAGGCCCGGTTTAGTACATAGAATTGATAAAGACACTTCAGGGCTGTTGGTTGTTGCTAAAAATGAAAAATCAATGACTTTACTTGCTAAACAGTTTTTTGATCATTCAATCGAAAGAAAATACATAGCATTAGTTTGGGGCGAACCAAAAAATAAACAGGGAACTATAGATGTTAATTTGGGCAGATCAATCAAAGACAGAAGAGTTGTCTGTGCTTACACTGAAAACGACAAGGGGAAAAAAGCCATTACACATTACAAGATTTTAGAATCATTTTATTACGTATCTATTATTGAGTGTCAATTAGAAACAGGAAGGACTCATCAGATTAGAGCACACATGAAACACATTGGCCACCCCATATTTAATGATAAAGTATATGGTGGAGATAAAATTTTAAAGGGAACCGTTTTTTCTAAATATAAAAAGTTTGTTGACAACTGTTTTAACATAATCCCTAGACAGGCTTTGCATGCTAAATCCTTGGGGTTCATTCATCCCAAATCAAACAAGAAAATAAATTTTAAGTCATCTCTTCCTAAAGATTTTAGTGATGTAATTGCTAAATGGAAAAAGTATACTGAAGGTCAAAAAGATTAAATTAAACGCACGTAACTTCCTAATATTTTTATATTATCCTCGTATCTTTTTAAAATAATCTGAAAATTATTATCCAAATAATGCCCTTCAAAATCAATATAAAAAACGTATTTGAAATCTGTTCCTTTTCTCGCAGGTCTGCTTTCTAACTTTGTTAAATTAATTTTTGCATTATGGAACTCTTGAAGAAAGTTTGCTAAAACACCATGGCCGTCAGGCAAACGTACCAATACAGAAGTTTTATCATTTCCGGATTTTTTATTTGAATGGTTTTTTGAAAGAACAATAAATCTTGTATGGTTCTTTGAAGAGTTTTCAACCTTATCAAATAATATTGGCAATCCTTTTTCCACTGCTGCTATTCTTGAACAAATTGCACCTGAGTTTTTGGTATTATTAGCTGTTGAAACTGCCCTACTAGTACTGCCAACTGGAACGAGCTGGATTGATTCATCAAAATACTCTTCGATAAAATTTTTACACTGCTTAAATGCTATGTCTTTGGAGTAAATTTTTTGAACATCGGCAATATTTTTAGATTTTGAAGCAAAAACAAAGCTTATTGACATTGACATTTCAGCTACAATACTCAAATCACTTGAGCCTAACATATCTATTGTTTCTTGAACGATTCCCTCTTGATTATTTTCTAAAGGAATTATACCAAACTTTGATTTATTTGTTTCCAAAGATTGAAAAACGGCTTTAATAGAATTTAATGGAATCAAAGAGCTAAATGAACCAAAATTACTTTCAGCCGCTTGATGGGTAAAGCTTCCTTCAGGTCCTAAATAAGAAATCTTATCCTCTGATTCCAAATTTCTTGCAACAGCAAAAACCTCTTGAAAGATAGATTTAATAGCATGATGGGTTAGCTTACCATTTGAATTATTAGATAATCTGTCAATAATTTCTTTTTCTCTTTCAGGTCTATAGATAGGTTCATTATTTTTTTTTTTAATATCTCCTACCTGATTCACATAATTCATTCTTTTATTTAAAAGATCAATAATTTTATTATCAATTTTATCTATTTCGATACGTAATTCTTGAATGTTCATTAGATTTATAAAAATAAATAATAAATATAAAGATTAAACTTAAAACCTTATTTAACAGAATAAAAATAAAACGATGATTAAAGATAAACTAGTTTTTGAATATATTGAAAAAGAGAAAACAAGACAAACTCACGGAATAGAACTAATTGCTTCTGAAAATTTTGTTTCAGACCAAGTTATGGCTGCTGCTGGAAGTGTTTTAACAAACAAATATGCTGAAGGATTACCTGGAAAAAGATATTATGGTGGATGTGAAGTTGTTGATGAAATAGAAGATATAGCAAGAAACAGATTAAAAAAATTATTTGGAGCAAATTGGGTAAATGTACAGCCTCACTCTGGGGCTCAGGCAAATGCTGCAGTAATGTTAGGAATACTAAATCCAGGAGATAAAATTTTAGGATTCGATTTAGCACATGGAGGTCATCTAACCCATGGATCTAATGTCAACTTTTCAGGAAAAATATATTCTTCATGTTTTTATGGGGTACAAAAAAACAATGGTCTACTAGATTATAATCAACTTGAAAAAGTTGCTTTTAAAGAAAAGCCTAAATTAATAATATGTGGAGCATCATCTTATAGTAGAGACTGGGATTACAAAAAAATTAGAGAAATAGCTGATTCGGTAAATGCAGTTTTACTGGCAGATATAGCTCATCCATCTGGTTTAATTGCAAGGGGGTTATTGAATGATCCATTAGATCATTGCCACATTGTAACTTCAACCACTCACAAAACACTAAGGGGGCCTCGGGGTGGAATCATAATGATGAGGAAAGATTATGACAATCCACTTGAACTGAAATCTCCCAAAGGTAATTTGAAATCTTTATCTTCAGTTCTAGACTCGGCCGTTTTCCCGGGTACACAAGGTGGGCCATTAGAACATATCATTGCAGCAAAAGCAGTTTCTTTTGAAGAAGCTTTATCCGAAAATTACATGAAATATATATTACAGGTTAAGAAAAATGCTAAAGCCATGGCAGAGTCTTTAATTGAAAAAAATTATAATATTATTTCAAACGGAACAGACAATCATCTAATGCTTATTGACTTAAGTAATAAAAAAATAACAGGTAAAGTAGCTGAAAATACTCTAGTAAAAGCTGATATAACAATTAATAAAAACATGGTTCCTTTTGATGAGGAATCTCCCTTTATAACTTCAGGCATGAGAATAGGAAGCGCAGCAATTACCACAAGAGGAATGAAAGAAAAAGATATGAAAAAGGTGGTTTTTTACATTGACGAAGTGCTAAAAAACAAAGACGATGATAAAAAAATAAAAGAAATAAAAAAAGAAATAAACAAATGGATGAAAGATTATCCTTTATTTAAATGAAAAAGCTAGTAGAAAAGGAAATGTCTTTTTTAGATCACCTAGAAGAACTTAGGTGGCACATAATTAGGTCATTAATTGCAATAATGATTTTTGCAATATTGGCTTTTTTATCTAAAAGTATTGTTTTTGGAAAGATCATTTTAGGACCTTCAAAAAGTGATTTTTGGACATATAAAGTTTTGTGTGAAATAGGTCAATGGATAAATGTTAATGCTTTCTGTATTGAAAAACTGCCATTTATAATCCAAAGTAGACAAATGGCTGGACAGTTTATGATGCATATTTCATCCTCATTTGTAATAGGCATTATTTGTGCGTTTCCTTATGCTTTTTGGGAATTTTGGAGGTTTATTTCTCCAGGCCTTTACACCAATGAAAAAAAGGCTGCAAAGGGAGCTACGTTTTATGTTTCTTTTCTTTTTTTTATAGGAATTATGTTTGGATATTTTGTTCTTACTCCTATATCAATAAATTTTTTATCCAATTATCAGATTGATCCAAGCATTTTAAATGAGTTTGATATTATATCATATGTATCAACTATTTCTACTCTAGTGTTAGCCTCTGGGTTGGTCTTTCAATTACCAATGGTAATATACTTTTTAACTAAGGCTGGACTTGTAGATAAATTTATTTTAAGAGAATATAGAAGACATGCAATAGTAATTATTTTAGTTTTTGGAGCGATTCTTACACCTCCAGATCCATTTAGTCAGATAGTATTAGCAATACCATTAATTGGATTATATCAAATTAGTATATACATTTCTGGAAAAGTAAAAAATATTGAAAAATGAAAATAGCACTTGGTGGGGATCATGCTGGATTTAGTTATAAACAAAAAATTATTGAATATTTAGATTCTAATGGGGCAACTACTGTTGACCTGGGGCCAGAAAATGAAACATCTTGTGATTATCCAGACTTTTCACATTTAGTAGCAAAGTCTGTACAAAAAAAAGAAGTTGATTTTGGTATTTTAGTTTGTGGTAGCGCAAATGGTGTAGCGATGGCTGCTAACAAACATAAAAATATTAGAGCTGCAATATGTTGGACTAATGAAATTGCGTCACTAGCAAAAACGCATAATGATGCAAATATTATATGTTTTCCTGCAAGATTTGTTTCTTTGGAGTCTGTATTAAAAATGATTGATGTATACATGAAAAAAAGCTTTGAAGGAGGAAGACACTTAAATAGAGTAAATAAAATAGATATTTAAGATTCTAATGGAAAAAAAAAGATTAGAAAAATACGAAAGCCTAATTCATAGTATTATAAACGAGTATTTTGTTCTAGAGGGAAAGACATTAATAAAAAATAATTTCTTAACAATCATGGGTGTAAAAGCATCATCCAATATGAGTTTAATAAAAGTTTATTTAAGTTTTTTGAAAGAAAATTCAGAAAATGAAAACTTTAAAATAGTTCAACAAAATTCAAAAAAAATAAGGGGGTATTTAGGAAATAAAATACGACACCTAATTAGAAAAATTCCTGAAATAAAATTCATTTTAGATAAGTCAGAATATAAAGCCTCAAATATTGAAAAAATTCTTTCGGGACTAGATATTCCAAAAGATAGTCAAAAATGAATTTATCTTTATTTATAGCAAAACGATATTTTTTTTCAAAGAAAAAATCATTTATTAACTTTCTAAGCATTACTGCTTTTATCGGTGTGATGATTGGAACATCATCTTTAATTATTGTTCTTTCGGTTTTTAACGGTTTAGAAGATTTGTTAAAATCATTGTATATAAACTTTAATCCCGAAATAAAAATTGTTTCCAATAACTCCAAATATTTTATCCAAAATAATGACCAAATAAATAATATAAACAATATTGAAGGGGTTGATTTTGTTAGTAAAGTGATAGAAGATAGAGCAATAGCTAGCTACAATGGAGTAGAAATTCCGGTATATATAAAGGGGGCCGATTCATCATTTAGTTTTCAAAATAGATTAAATAAAAATATTGTTGAGGGTGATTTTATTTTAAAAAAAAACAGCTCTTCATATGCTGTGGTGGGAAGAGGAGTAAAATACAAAATCTCTCTAAATTTAAATGATAATTTTAACAACCTTATTTTATATTCTGTATCTCCTAACTTTTCTTTTATCCCTTCTGGGATACAAAAAAAACCATTTAATCAAATGTCAATAATACCTTCGGGTGTTTTTGCAATAGAACAACAAATAGATAATAATTTTATAATATCCTCATTAGCATTTGTTGAAAAACTATTTGAGAAAAAAAATAAAATCACAGCACTTGAACTAAAGATAAATGAAAAAAAAGATGTGTATAAAATTAAATCAGACATTAAAAATATAGTGGGAGATGATTATAATGTATTAACAATTGAAGAGCAGCATTCCGACCTATATAAAATATTAAAAACTGAAAAACTAATTGTTTTTATAATATTTAGTTTCATTTTAATTATATCATCATTTAATATTTTTTTCTTGTTAAGTATGCATGCTATTGATAAAAAAAGAGACTTATCAATATTATTATCATTGGGTTTGACAGAAAAATCTATAAAAAAAATATTTTACTTTGAATCAATGATAATATCTATTCTCGGAATTATAATAGGGGGTGCATTAGGGGTGTTGTTATGTGTGTTACAAAATGAATATGGGTTGGTTTCATTAGGCATGGAAACAGCTATCATTAAATATTACCCTGTAAAAGTTAAACTTAGTGATATATTAATAATTGTATCGATAGTTTTTTTCATTTCAATTATTGCCTCTATTAAACCTTCATTAATTGCTATTCAAAAAATTAATTTAAACTTGTTAAATAATAAATAAAATGAAATTAAAAATAGGAGATAATTATAAAGAAGAGTTTATTATTACACAAGATATGGTAAACAAATTCGCTAAACTTACAGGCGATAAAAATCCTCTTCATCTTGATAAAGAATTTGCATCCAAAACAAGATTTAAAAAGCCTATTGTACACGGTTTGTTTTCCGTCACATCTTTTGGAAAGGTTATGGGGACA
>MDSZ01146711.1_pt1 | contig 13637 bp, 12 predicted proteins | sample 811201 | NCBI WGS metagenome assembly MDSZ01 (sample SAMN05326647, study PRJNA326480) | marine metagenome | isolation source: seawater | place: Indian Ocean: North | collected 2010
AATATCATTTATTTTTTGATCTGAAAAAGATATGTTTTTTATAAATATCAATTTTAGCAAATCATTAACCTCATAAGGTCCAGTGTTTTTAAAAAAAGGATTTATCATAAGTAAGTTTAATATCAAAACTTACTTTAAATGCTTATCAAGATTTATTGCTAATTATTTCCTGTCAACAATTGTTGCTGACCATACAGCGTCGGCCATTTTTTTATTATCAACGGTAGCCTCACCTTTATATTTCCAAACTCGTCCGTGAGATCTAACGGCCTCAATGTATAACTCAAGTCTGCAATCTGGCAATACAGGATTTCTAAACCTTGCTTTTTCTACATTCATCAAATAAACAAGTTTATTCTCATAAGTTTCCTTGTCCAAACCATGAGCAGTTAATGCGGCGGCAGCTTGACCAAAAGCCTCTACAATTAACACTCCGGGCATTACGGGTTGTCCCGGAAAATGGCCTTGTACAAAAAAGCTATCTCTTTTAACGTTTACAATTGCTGTTGCTGAAAAAAGTTTTTTTATATTAATTAATTCATCTATTAGCAGCATAGGTTCTCTATGCGGTAATAAATTTTCTATATCTTTTTTATTTAGATTTTTCATTTATTAATTTATCTTAATATCTTTAATTTTTTTATCAGTAATTGAAAGTATTTCATTAGTAATTTCGATTTCTTTTTTTCCCATTACAATATTTTTTTTTTGCAATATTAAACTTATTGAGTTTTCTTTTGCATATTTTTGTAAAATAGGAGACAATTTTGAAATAAGTTTGTTTGTAGCACTTATTCTTAATTTGTTAATATCTTCTCTTGCTTTAACTTGTTCTTTTTGAAAATTTACGATTTCAGATCTTAGGTTAGAAAGTTCTTTCTGAAAATCTTCTTGACTTAAAATATTTTTTTGGGAAATAATTTTTTTTTCTTTTTTTTTTAAAATTTCGTCATTTTTTTTAAATTTTTCTAAATTTTTATTATATATATTTTCAAGTTGTTTTTTTATTGATTTTCCTGCTATAGATTGTTGCATTATTTTATCCACATTTAAGTAAACAATTTTTTGTTCTTCAGCATATGAAGAACAAAATATTAAAAAAAATATGTTTATTATAATTAACTTTTTAAACATCAAAAAGTTGTACCAATATTAAATTGAAAACCTTCAAATTCATCAGTGTCTTTCTTTTGAAGAGCGTGAGAAAATGTTAAATTTAATGGTCCAACGGGTGTCCACCATTCTATACCTGCACCTGTTGAAACTCTTAAAAAATTTGAGTCATCAAAATTAGATGACCTATAATCAGTACCCCATACATTGCCTAAATCTAAAAAATAATTGAATTCAAAATTTTGAAGATTGGGCGCTATATACGGTAAGTTAGTTGTAAAACTTAGGGCTGCAGCATAGTTTCCACCTACATGGTCATCTCCTGCATCAACTGGACCTATTCTACCAGCTTTAAAACCTCGCAATCTTTTTCTTGGGACACCAATTCTTTCTGAAATTCTCACATCATCAGATAAACCAACAGCATTTTTTAAATACAGGCCAACACTTGCTGTTGTTTCGGAGATGGTTAAATATTGATCATATACATAAGTAGATATAACTGTGTTACTTTCTGAAATTAATGGTAATGTTTGAAAAAATCTACTCCTAAAACCGTCTGATGTTTGAAATTTTTGATTTCTTACATCATAATCAAAAGAATAACCTATCGTAGATGTAAAGTAATTACCTTCTTGTTTTTTTATAGAAGAACTTGCCAAAGAATTTGTCTCTAATTTTTCAGCTACGGTTTTAAATGAAGGGCTAAAAAATAAATTATCATACTGTTCAAATTTAGTTCCAAAACTAAAGCCGGCTTCGCTAGAGTCATATCCACTTTCTGCCATTTTATCAGTATTAACTGCAAATACACTGGTAGATAAAGATTTCTCTGAATAATTGAAATTTGGGTTTTCAACAGTGAATTCACCTTTTACTTTTTCCTCACTTAATGTCAATGATGATACCAATCCTACTCCTCTTCCTAAGAAGTTTTTTTCAGATATTGAAAATCCTATTGTTCCTCCATCATTTCCAACTCCTGCTGAGGCTAGGATCTCTCCTGTTGGTTTCTCCTCAACTATGATTTTTATATCTTTTTGCTGTGAATTTTCTGTCGATATTATTTCATCTTTAACATCAGCAAATATCCTCAATGCTTTTAAATTATTGATAGATTTAGAGTGCAACAGTTTATTAAAGGGATCGCCTTCATCAACTTCTAGCTGGTTTCTAATTACTCTTTCTTCTGTGACATAATTGCCAAATATGTCAATTCTATTTACAAAAAACTTATCACTTTCGAGAACTGTGAATTCTAAATTTAGTTTATCTTCATCAATTTCTTCGATCTCAATAGTTGCATCAATAAAATCGTATAATCTAGCGACAGATACTTTATCAATTTCTTTTAATACTTTATTTATATCATTTAAAGAATATTTTTCATCTTTAAGGTCTTCAATAGAATTTGAAACATCTGCAAAATCTTTAGTGTTGTAATCAATTGGAAGCTTGAGTTTTGCATCGTTGATAAAATACTTTTTACCAGAATTAATATTATATATTAATTCAAAAAAATTGTCGTTGAAAATTGCTGAAGAACTCTCAATTTCAACATTGTAATAACCTTTATTTAAATAAAAATTTTTGAGTAATCTTTTATCAAGTTCAATTCTGCTAACATCTAAATATTTTTTATTACTAATAAATTTCCAAAATTTATTTTCTTCACTTACAATTACACTTCTTAATTTTCTATCTTTATAAAATTTATCTCCTGTAAATTTAATATTCTTTATTAGTGCTTTTTCGCCTGTCTCTATATTGAAAATAAGATCAACTGTATCATTATTATTTTCTTTAATTTTTACATCAACCTTAGCAAAATAATACCCGGCCCTACTGAGAGCATTTTTAATTCTCGTTAGATCTTTTTCTGCTGAATATTTGTCAAATGGACTTTTATCTTTTAAACTTAATTGTTTTAAAATTTTTTCTTTATTTTCTTTAGATTTAATTCCATTAAGTGTTACTGTTTGAATAATTTTTTTTTCTCTCACATTAATTATTAAAGTATTGTTCTCAATTCTTATTTTAATGTCAGAAAAGAAATTTGTATCATAAAGATCTATTAATATTTGGTTTATTTCTTCATCAGAATAATCTTTACCAAGTTTTATATTTCCAAAAGAAATTACACTTTCTTTGCTAACTCTAGTGTTGTTCTCTAACTTAATATTATCTATTACTTCAGCGTTAACTGTAAAGTAAAAAATATTAATTAGCAGAAGTGATAAAAATATTTTTTTCATTTGATTTGGATATTACACTTAAAGATTTTGTTTTCAATCTTACAAACTCATTTAATTTTTCTATTTGTGCTAAGTTATTTACCTTTTTTTGCATGAATTTTGAGAATATTCTATTTTTGATTATTTGAAATAATTTAGTAGATATATCATCAAAGCTAATCTTATTTTTTAAAAATAGACTCACTAATTCATCATTAATTGATACTAACAATGTTTCAAATAATGTATCTTTTTTTTTTGGTAGTAATTTTAAAATTTTTATTAAAGGATATTTTTTTTTATCAACTTTATTAAAATTTAAATTATTTAATAACCTATAGTTTATTTTTTTTTTTAATATTAAATTATTTTTATTATCGTTATAAATTGAGCTTGATATTGGTATTTTCATGTCTGTATCATGTGCAACTAGTTTAATTAAACCGTTTTTAAATTTAACAATAGAATGAATATAGGATTTGGGGTGAATTAATATATTAAATTTATCCAAGCCTAAATTAAAAATTTTTTTTGCTTCAATTACTTCAAAAACTTTATTCATTAGTGTTGCAGAGTCTGTAGAAATTTTTTTTCCCATTTTCCAGTTTGGGTGGTTTGTTGCTAATTTTGGAGTTTTTTTAATTTTTTTATTCTTTAAATTTAGAAAGGGCCCCCCTGATGCGGTTATTATCACTTCATCTATACTTCTTGGATTGACATTTTTGATAACAGACCAAATAGAAAAGTGTTCTGAGTCTATGGGTATAAACTTTGTTTTATGTTTATCTATTTGTTTTTTTATTAAGTTCCAACCACAAATTATTGATTCTTTATTAGCTATTGCAATTACTCTTGTTTTTTTGATTATTCTAATAGTAGGCTTTAAACCAGCAAAGCCAGATATAGAGCTCATTGTGTAATCTAGTTTAGAAGGAATTATCTTATCTACTTTATCTAAATCATTAAAAATATTAACCTTTTTAAATTTTTTTTTTAAAAAATAGTAACTTTTTTTATTAGTAACAATTACATTTTTCACTTTAAATTCTTTTATTTGTTTTGATAATAAAAAATGGTTTTTTTCTGCGGTAAGAAGCAAGATTTTAAAATTTTTTTTATCTTTTTTTATTATTTCTAGTGTTTGTTTACCAATTGATCCTGTAGATCCTAATATTGCGATTTTTTTCATTAAGTTATTATCTTTAAAATTAAATATGTTGATGGAAATGCAAAAATCATACCGTCTATTCTATCTAATATCCCTCCATGACCAGGTATTAAATTTCCAGTATCTTTTATTTTAGATACTCTTTTAAAATAAGATATACAAAAATCACCAATTTGACTTATAAATGAAATAATAATGATAAATAAAAAATTATTTAATGTAATTAAATGATTATCAAGATTTTTAATATTATAAAAATCTATAAAGTAGAGTGCAAAAATTGTAGCTAAAGAAAAGCTACCAATCAGTCCAGAATAAGTTTTATTGGGGCTAATTTTTGAAATTCTTGGTCCCTTAAAAATTTTACCAAAAACATAACCACCAATATCTGTAGAAATACAAATTATCAACACCAAAAAAAAGAATGCAAGTTCCTCGTTAAAATTATTTCTTAAAAAATAAACCGTGTAAAATGAGAAAAATAAAAATATTATACCAGGAATATTATATATTTTTTTTTTACTTATCATATACCATTCATAAATAGATATAAATAAACATAATAATAAAAATAAATTAAAAATATAAGATCCTTTAATTATGAAAAAAATAGTTAATGGAATTAAAATTATTGAGCTTAAAATTCTTTTCTGAAGTTCACTTTTCATTAAATCTTTCCAAAGTTACGTTTAGTCCTTTTAAATAAATCTAGAATTTTATTATAATCTTTTTCATTGAAATCAGGCCATAATTTTTTCTCAAAAAAAATCTCAGAATATGCTAATTGCCATAATAAAAAGTTACTTAATCTTTTTCTGTTTCCTGTCCTAATTAGAATATCTGGATCAGGTATATCTTGTGTGTAAAGACTTTTTGAAATATTTTTTTCGTTTATCTTTAGCTTATATTTATTAATATAGTTTATAGCGCTTATTATTTCAGTTTTTGAACCATAGTTTAATGCTAAGTTAATTTGTAATCTTTTATTATTTGAGGTTATTTTTTCTGAATAATTAAGTAGTTTATTTAATTTTTTATTAAATTTTTTTTTTCCTAATACAAAGAATTTAATTTTTTGTTTGTCTAGTTCTTTAATTTTATTTGATAAAAAATTATCTAGTAAAGAAAATAAGTAATTAATTTCTTTTTTAGGTCTTCTCCAATTTTCTGTAGAAAATGCATATAAAGTAAGGTATCTAATTTTTTTTTTTAAACTTTCCTTAATAATTTTTTCCACAGTTTTTAAACCTTGTTTATGTCCAAAATTTCTTGATTTACCTTTATTTTTGCCCCATCGGCCATTACCATCCATGATAATAGCTACATGTTTAATCGGGTTCATATTGTCATTATTTCTTTTTCTTTAGATAATATTTTATCATCAATTAATCTAATATGCTTGTCAGTTAATTCTTGTATCTCTTTTTCTTTTTTTTTTTCATCATCTTCTGAAATTTCTTTTTTTTTTTGTAAACTTTTCAAATTATCATTTGCTTCTCTCCTAATATTTCTAATTGAAACTTTACATTTCTCTCCCATTGTTTTTACTATTTTTTTCATTTCATTTCTTCGTTCCTCACTAAGGTCAGGTATCGGTAACCTAATTAATTGTCCATCTATTTGTGGGTTTAAACCTAATTCGGATTTTTTTATAGAGGAGTCTATAAGATTGACATTATTTAAATCCCAAACTTGAATGTTAATCATTCTTGCCTCTGGAGTAGTAATGGTTCCTAGTTGATTAATTGGCATTTTTTGTCCATAAACATCGACTTTAACTAAATCAAGCATATTAGCATTTGCTCTACCTGTTCTGAGGGAGCCTAGTTCTTTATTAAAAACTTCAAATGTTTTTTTCATTTTTTGATTAAAGTTTTCTGCGTCAAACATTTATTCTCCGATTTTCATTCTATAAAATTCATTTATTTTAAGGTTTTCAATATTTAATTCTTTAATAATATCTTTAACTTTCTTTTTAGGTTCCATTACCCACTGTTGGTTAAGCAATGAATTTTCCTCCTTAAACTTATTAATTTTACCAAGACTAATTTTTTTTATTATATCATCAGGTTTACCTGAAGTCGTTAGCTCTTCTAAAATAAGTTCTTCCTCCTTTTTTAAAGTCTCTTGATCTATTCCCTCTACGTCAATCGCTATTGGATTTGATGCAGCAATATGCATGCTTAGTTGTTTTCCAAAATTTTTTAACTTATCGGACTCATCATTTGTTTCTATTGAAACAATAACACCTAGCTTAGACAAATTGTCTTTAATAACGGTGTGTTGATATTTGAAAATCTTAAAATTTGTGCAGCTTAAAGTTTTAGATCTGCCTATTGTAATTTTTTCACCTATTTTTGAAATAAGAGCTAGCAAATTATCATTAACAGTTTTTTCATTTTTCATTTTTGAAGATTGTAGTTTTTCTCTATCTGATTTAACTAGGTTATTAATTTCACTTAACTCTTTTACAAAATTTATAAAATCATTATTTTTTGCAACAAAATCTGTCTCGCAATTAATCTCCAAGATTGACGAACTAATGTTATCTTCAGAAATTGATATAACACCTTCATTTGCCGTCCTTGACATTTTTTTTGATGCTTTTGAAATACCTTTAACTCTTAATATCTCAATGGCTTTTTCTATGTCATTTTTTGACTCTTCCAGAGCTGCATTACAATCTTTAAAGCCCGCACCGCTTAATGATCTAAGTTTTTTAATTTTCTCTAAATCGGGCATTTTTAAAAGTTTAATTTAACTTTTTTGTTTGAGCAGGTTTATCTTCTTTTTTTGGCTTCTCTTCTATTTTTTTTTCTTCTGCTTTTGGAGCTTCTCTTTTTGCATTATTTATAGTTTCTTTTATTAAGCTACAATAAAGATCAATAGATCTCCTAGCATCATCGTTACCTGGTATTGGATAATCAATCCCATCTGGATCAGAGTTTGTGTCTAGAATAGCTATTATTGGAATATTAAGTTTAATGGACTCCTTAATTGCCAGCGACTCATAATTTGTATCAATTATGAATACTAAATCAGGTATTTTTTTCATTTCTGAAATTCCACCTAAAGATCTTTGGAGTTTATCTCTTTGTATTCCCATTTTAAGAAGTTCTTTTTTTGTAAAACCTCTATTTTCAGACTTCAAGTCTACATCTATCTTTTGAAGTTTTTTTATAGAATTAGATATAGTACCCCAATTAGTTAACATTCCTCCAAGCCATCTATAATTAACAAAGTATTGTCCTGTTGATTTTGCAAGCTCAGCTATTGACTCAGATGCTTGTTTTTTTGTAGAAATAAATAGTATTTTGCCGTTATTAAAAATGACCTCATAAATTTTCTCTAATGCTTTATTAGTCAGCTCTAGAGTTTGGGTAAGATCAATAATATGTACAGAGTCTCTTTTGCCAAAAATATATTTTTTCATCTTAGGATTCCATCTCAGAGTTTTATGACCCAAATGGACTCCTGCTTCTAATAATTGTTCAATTGATATGTTTGGTATCTTCATTTTTTTTCCCGGTTATTCCGCCATAGTCATTTCCACTTAAGGACCGGAGGTATTTAACCACTAACTATGTGAGTTTTTATATAGAGTTATTAATAACTTTATTTGTTAAAGGCAAGTATTTTATTAAAAAATTGATGTTAAAAAACCTTGATTTTTAAGAGAATTTAAAACTGCTTTATCTACAAATCGTTTTTTTTTTAATTTAAGTGTATATTTTTTGTTTTTTTCCTTTACTTCAAATATTACCTCAACATTTCCCTCTGTTTTTAAAATTTTATATATTTGATTCAAATTTTCAAAATTATTCATTTTTATTCTCAAGTTGTTAATTGGTTTATCTAATATGTCGTCTATCGGTATAATTTTTTTTACATTTACCCGTGCTCTTTGATCAGTTCCATTCAAATTTTTAAATAAAGTTATTATAACAGATTTTCCTTCTTTAATATTTTCTCTATTTAATTCAAAAATATCAGAAAAAACAAAAAGTTCAAAAACACCTCCTAGATCAGAAAATTTAATAATCGCGTATGATGCTCCTTTCTGTGTTTTTTTTTCCTGAATTTTTAAAATTGTCGCAGCAACCATACTTTCTGATTGATTATCTTCACTAATAAAATCAGAATATTTTGTAATACTATATTCATTAAATATATCCTTATATTCATTTAATGGGTGATCTGATAGATAGAATCCAATAGTTTCAAATTCTTTTAACATTTTTTCTTTAAATTTCCATTCTGGTAAATCTTGAATAATTTCATGATCCTCGGAGTTTTCTTTAGGTGTAAATAACTCGATTTGATTTTGTAATCTATTTTCAAATAAATTTTTTGACTTTAAAATAACATTGGGTATTGAGTCATAAAAAGCTCTTCTGTTGTTAAATATACTATCGAAAGCCCCTGCTTTGACTAGACCTTCTAATTGTAATTTATTTATATCTTTTGGATTTACTCTATTTAAAAAATCTGAAATTGACTTAAAATGTCCATTATTTTCTCTTTCTTTTATTATATTTGAAATAGAGTCAAATCCTACATTTTTAATAGCTCCTAATGCATAATAGAAATCATTTTTACTGTAATTAAAATCTGCATAACATAAATTTATATCTGGTCTGATAATATTAATATTTAATCTTTTTATTTCTTCACAAAATTCACCTAACTTTTTTTGATTAGACAATTCCATTGTCATTGAGGCTGCAAAAAATTCCTCTGGAAAGTAAGTTTTTAAATATGCAGTTTGATAAGCAATTATTGCATAAGCAGCTGCATGACTTTTATTAAAACCATATTCTGCAAAAGGTTCGATTTTTAAAAAAATTCCAGCAGCAATATCTTTGCTTATGCCATTTTTAAAAGCACCCTCAACAAATCTAGATTTTTGTTTTTCTAATTCAGCTCTCTTTTTTTTTCCCATTGCTCTTCTTAGTAAATCTGCTTCTCCAGCAGAAAAACCAGACAATGTTTGTGCGATCTGCATTACTTGCTCCTGATATATTATCACCCCATAAGTGGGTTTTAATATTTTTTCTAATTTTGGATGTAAATATTCAGGTTTTTTTATTCCATGTTTGCAATCATTATAAATTGAAATATTGCTCATAGGACCAGGTCTATATAAAGCAACAAGTGCAATAATATCCTCTAGACAATTTGGCTTCATCTGAATTAATGCCTCTCGCATCCCAGAACTTTCTAGCTGAAATAATCCAACTGTTCTTCCAGTTGATAAAAGGTCATAAACTTTCTTGTCATCAAATTTAATATTTTTTATATCAAAATTTTTTTTCTTATTTTTGATTAAATTTTGAGACTTATTTATAACCGTCAAAGTCTTTAAACCTAAAAAATCAAATTTTATTAATCCAGCATTTTCAGCCGAATACATATCAAACTGTGTGGATGGAAGTAACAAATTCGAGGACGGGTCTTTATAAAGTGGAACTGTTTCGGATAGATTTTTATCTGCAATTACTACTCCTGCCGCATGCGTGGCAAAGTTACGATTTAATCCTTCAAGTTTAAGAGATAAATTAACTAGTCTTTCTATTCTTTTGTCCTCTTTAATAATTTTTTGTAATCTAGGCTCAGAATTTATACATTGATTTAAGTTCATTGGTCTAGAGGGGTCAAATGGTATCATTTTGCAAATACTATCAACAAAACCATAAGGTAAGCCCATTACACGTCCAACATCTCTAATTACCATTCTTGCTTTTAATTTCCCAAATGTAATAATATGTGCAACAGATCCTGGATATTTTTTATTTAAATAATCAAAAACTAAATCTCTTTTTTCTTCACAAAAATCAATATCAAAATCAGGCATGGAAATTCTATCTGGATTCAAAAATCTTTCAAAAATTAGATCAAACTTTAAAGGATCAACATCTGTAATAGAAAGACACCATGCAACTAATGAACCTGCCCCCGAGCCTCTACCAGGTCCAACTGGTATGTTATTGTCTTTTGCCCATTTTATATAATCTGAGACTATTAAAAAATAGCTAGCATAATTCATTTTACATATAATATTTATTTCATGATCTAATCTTTTTTGATAATCACTTATTTTGTAATCAGAGTTAATAATTAAATTATTTTTAAACTTATCTTTTAATCCTTTATCTGCTTCATTTCTAAGAATGTCATCAGCAGTAAAGGACTCTTTAGATCCTATGTTAGGCAACAGTGGGCTTGATGTTGAGGGCCTGTAACTACATCTTAAAGGTAAGTTATAGTTATTTTCTAAAGCCTCAGGTAAATCATAAAACAATTGTTTCATTTCACTATCGTTTTTAAAATAGTGATTATTTGACAATTTTAATCTATTTTTATCATTAATATAATTTTTTGAACCAATGCACAAAAGTGCATCATGCGCATCATATAATTCTTGCTCTAAATAATAAACTTCATGAGAAGCAATAATCGGAATATCTAATTCTCTAGATAAACCGAGATTTAAAATTTCTAAATTTTTTTCGTTAAGATCTTTATGTCTTTGAATCTCTATATAGAAATTATCCTCTAGCAAATTTTTAAAAAAAACATAAATTTCCCTTATCTCGTTTAATCTGTCTTTTTTGAATAAATCTCCAACTAAACTATTTAATCCACCTAAAGTAATTATTAATCCATCTTTATATTTTGCTAAATCCTCTAATTCACAAAATGGATCATTAAAATCTTTATGATTAAGATAAGAATTTGATGACAATTTCACTAAATTTTTATAACCTTTATTATTTTTTGCTATAATGGGTACTAGGCCAGTCAAATTTTTGTATTTAAATTTAATTTGAGATCCAATAATTGGTTGTGTTTTTGATTTTGATACTGTTTCAGAAAATTGTAGGACGCCACATAAATTAGAAGTATCTGAAATTCCTATTGAATTTACTTTATTAACTTTGCAAAATTTTTCTAAATCCTCAATTTTAATAGCACCCTCGCAAATCGAATATTGAGTATGAAGTTTAAAATGATTAAACGATTTTTTAATTTCTGGCATTAATGGCTTTTATTTTACCATCAATCAAACTCAGTTTGCAATCTGACATATCAGCAAAATATCTATTGTGAGTTGCAAATATAATTATTCTTTTTTTATTTTTTAGACTAAATAATAATTTAAATATTTCTCTTGCATTTTTATGATCTAAATTTCCTGTTGGTTCATCTGCTAAGATTATATCAGGTGAATTAATCAATGCTCTTGATATTGCTACTCTCTGTGATTCGCCTCCAGATAATTCACTCGGATAATGATCTTGTCTTTTATCTAATCCAACTTTTTTAATTATATCTTTAGCATCTAATATTGCTTTATTTTTGTCATCATCTAAAGACAATCTTGCAATGTATATATTTTCTAAGGTTGTGAAATCGGGTAATAAATTTTTATCTTGATAAACTATACCGATTTTTTTTGACCTTATATGATCTTTTTGATCAATATTTTTATCATTGATTTTAAAATTATCTAATTTAATAGAACCGCTGCTTGGCTTATCTATTAAGGAAATCAAATTTAGCAAGGTAGATTTACCTGAGCCTGAGGGTCCAATTAGTGAATAAATCTTACCTGTTTTAAAAGTAAAACTTATATTTTTTAATACCTCAATTTTTTTTGATGTATAATAGTACTTTGATATATTTTTTAATTCAATCATATCATTCATATTTAAGTGATTTAATTGTATCTAAATTTGTAGCTTTGATTGCTGGGAATAACGATACTAAACATGTTGAAATTATTGAACAAATTGAAATTAAAAAAATTGATTTTAAGTCCAATTCATAAGGCATTTTACTTAAAAAATAAATTTCTTCGGGAAATAAAGTTATATTAAATAAATTACTTATAAATTGTCTTATGTTTTCAATGTAAATTGAAAAAATAATTCCTAAAAAAACACCGAAAAATGTAGCACTCGTGCCAATAATAAATCCGATTAGGAAAAATATTCTTTTAATTGATCTATTTTTAACTCCAATTGATTTTAAAATTGCTATTTCTCTTGTTTTGTTTTTTACTAATATTGTTAACCCAGAGATAATATTAAACGCAGCTACTATTATTATTAGCGATAAAATTATGAACATTACATTTCTTTCAACTTTTAAAGCTGAAAAAAGAGGTTTGTTTAAATCTGACCAAGTATTAATTAATTTCGTTGGGTAAATTTGAACTAAATTATGTTTAAATTTATTTATATTTGAAGGATTTTTAAAATAAATTTCCAAAAATCTACTATTTAAATTTAAATTTAATTGGTTTTCTAAGTCATTAATGTTTATGAATACTATATTGTTATCAAAATCATTAAACCCAGTGCCGTAAAGAGATTTTATTTGAAAAGTTTTTTGTTTGGGCAGTGATCCAATTAAAGTGTCCTCTGAAGAGGGAAAAACAACACTTATATTATCATCAATTTCTAAGTTTAAATCATATGCCATTTCTTTACTTATTGATATTTCATCTTTTTTTAATAATTTTTCACCTGAAAAATTTTGATTTTGTACAATATTTAAATTTTTAAAATCTTTTGTTTTATAACCTCTTAAAATTACACCTTTTGTATATCTTTCTTTTACTATAATTCCTTCTCCATTGTTGCTAAGCATTATTTCACTAATCTGATTTTTCAAGGTAGAATTTTTCAAATCATTTAAATCTAATTCACCATCATAACTTTGAATTGTTGCATGTGGATTAAATCCGTTTATCTTCTTTATAAGATCAGATCTAAATCCATTCATTACTGACATTACAATGATTAAAACTGCAACACCTAAACTAATGCCAATAAATGAGAATATTGTAATAACATTTAAAAAACCATCTTTTTTTCTGGTTTTTAAATATCTAAATGTTATTTCTTTTTCTAGTTTTGAAATCAATTTTCTTTATTTGAATTTATTATCTTTATAATATCATCTATTGTTAATTTAGTTGATATTTCACCAACTTTTTTAAATTCGAGCATTTCGTCATCAGATTTTTTTCCTAAAAGTATTTGATAAGGAACGCCGATTAAATTAAATTTTTTCATTTTTGATGAAAAATTTTCATCTGTATCATCAATTATTGC
>MDSZ01057068.1_pt1 | contig 13636 bp, 15 predicted proteins | sample 811201 | NCBI WGS metagenome assembly MDSZ01 (sample SAMN05326647, study PRJNA326480) | marine metagenome | isolation source: seawater | place: Indian Ocean: North | collected 2010
CAAATGTAAAGTTTTACTTTAGATTTTATTTTCTTTATATGGTGGGTTCTATATATATGATATCTATATATAGAACATTTGTTCTATAAAATACTTTGTGCATTTGTGAAAAATTTTTAAGAAAATTCTTTTAATTGTTTACATATAAAATATAAGTGCACTAATATAGATACTATGAAACTTAAGAAAAAAAAGAAAGGTAGGTTTCAAATGTTAGCAGAAAGAATAGCAGAACTAGTAAAAGACGGTAGTTTAGAAGTCATTGATGAAACTTCAGAACATACCACTTACTTAGGTAAGAAAGACACTTACATAAAGTGTAAGGCTCAAAGACTTAAAAAAGTCAAAGGCAAAGGCACTGAAGTAAAGTTCGGTTACTGTTTACTACCTCGATTTTCTAGAAGTGTAATTCTTGAAAATGGTGAAAAAGTGAAAATGAAGTTTCACAAAGATAGTTCAGAGGGGTTAATAATTAAACAACTCAAAAACTAACAAAGAATTAAAACCTCTACCTTGAAAAAGGTAGGGGTTTTTTTTTATCGCTAAATGAACGAAAGAAATGCGGGCGGAACTGCTGACAGCATAAATAATCCCATATTCAAGGTAGGGGCACTTTTTCTCAGGTTTTTGTAATTTATATAGAAACTCGGTTTGAAAATTTTAATTTTTTTAGTTTTCGTGGGTAGCTATATTATACAATCGGCATTGGTAAGCCTCTACCCACTACTTACTATTTCACAGTTAGAGACTGGTTTAGCCTTAGTACCTCTATTGCTAGAGTTACTATTTTAGCGTTCAGAGATGCTGATGGCTAGCACACCACTCGTCTCCTTAGAGCTGTAAAACCAGTCCCTATATTCGTACTGTGACACCTCTTTACAACCCCAGTAAGAGTGTAAATTGGTACTTTTAGTATACCATAATGTAAGACAAATATGACAGGTGACATTTTAATTATGTACCTTTAACCCGCATCTGAAAATACAGAAATATGCCATATTACGCTTGGCTCTGCAACCCAAAAGGGCATTAGTCATTATGAAACACTATGGGCTGTTTTAATACAGGTATAATAGAATGTATATGGCAAGAAAAAGTAAATTAACTGCTGAGGTAACTAAGTCTATTTGTAACTTTCTAAGGGCTGGTTATTTCGTAGAAGACGCATCAAGAATGGCTGGTATTAGCCGAACAACCCTATATAGATGGATAGATAGGGGTAAAAAAGAACGAGATGAAGAAGAAGATAGCTTATATGCAGATTTTGTAGACGCAATTGAAAAAGCACGAGCTGAAGCTGAAGGGTTTCACCTCAATGTAATTAATAAAGCCGCTAGCAGAGGTGTATGGCAAGCCTCATCTTGGTGGCTAGAGCGTTCATTTGAGAAGTGGGGTAAAACTCACAAAGTCTCTCTCGGTGGTGACGAAGAAGCACCAGTCAATATACAAATTAAATACTCTAACGATAAATAACACTTTGCATGTGGTTCACAGGGGTCTTAATGGCTTTTTAATGAAATTTCGTATTACATATTTATTTTTTAGAATCTAGAGTTTTGGTTTAGATTTTGATTTTGGTAATTTTTGGTAATTGTACTTAATAAAAGTACTTCGAGTTTCTCTGAAAGGGGGAGAATCTAATTGTTATATCACTGTATACCATTAATCAGATTTCTCTCTCTTAGAATAGTGCTGGTAAAGAGTTATTTTCAGCGAAAAAATTTTTTTTGCCTTACTCTGTATTGGTTTAGACCTTAGTAATGTGTATTGCCCCAGCGTTCTGAGGCGAATACACCATATACCGACAGAAAAGGAAGCTTGTGTTCTCGAACAGATGTTCTACAAGCTTTCTATACCATATATAGTAGCATGATTATTGCAGGGTACTAGATATAGTAGTAAATTAGGATAGGCAGATTTTGACCTACTATATGTAGTAGTGTTTTCCCTATTTTGTCAATGATTTAGGATAGGCAGATACGCACCTAACAGATAGGCAGTCTGCTTACTAACAGATAGGCAGTTCCTCGACTATGTTGATAGGCAGTAGGCTTGCTATTAACTATAATTACTTAACTATAACCAGTAACTATAACCATTAACTATTACGCTATATTTAATATTTTTGATTTGGTACTTGCAATTTGAGGTTACATATGATAATATTTATGTAGATAGTGAGAGCTAGGTTTTGTTTCTGTGAGCTTAGTCTAACAAGGGTAGTGACGACCACCGTTCTGCTTCAAGTGTAGACTAACAAGGAACACCTTTCTTTACTTTGTTCAAGCAATTGAATAAAGGTTTGTGAAATCACCTTCCTAGCTCAACTATCTAAGGTTTAGAGGTATGAAATTATGGAAATAGAATTACACCAAGGAGATTGTTTAGAAGTCGTTAAGACTTTAGAGGATAAATGTATAGATTTAACTATTACATCACCCCCTTATAATCTAGGCAATAATCATCACACGCAGAATAATAGGCATTTTCCCTATCACGATGATATACCTGAAGAGCAATATCAAACACAACAAAAAGATTTATTACAAGAAATATATAGAATCACTAAAGATACAGGTTCTCTTATTTATAATCACAAGAATAGAATTAAAAAAGGCACTCAAATTACACCTTATGAGTGGTTATTAGATACTGATTGGGTTATCAAGCAAGAATGGGTTTGGCAAAATGGAAGCCCTAACTTTGATAAAATCAGATTATATCCTCATACAGAGAGAATTTATTGGTTAGCTAAAGATACCAAGACTAAATTACAAAATACAATAAGCCACATAGATGTTTTTACTTCAAGTGAATGGAAAGCAGTTGGTGTTAAAGGACAAAAACACGCTAGAGCTTTCCCTGAACAATTAGTAGATGATGTATTATCAGTTTTTCCTGAAGCTGAAGTAATATTCGACCCATATCTTGGAAGTGGCACTACTGGTGTCGTATGTAAGAGAAAAGGTCGTCAACGCTTTATTGGTATAGAGCTTGAACCAAAGTATTACGATTTAGCTAAGGAAAGAATAGAAGCTCCTTTTCAGGAGAGTCTATTAGAAGGAGGCAGTCGTGGTTGATGGACCTGTTTCATACCCTGACAATCACGACCACTCCTTTGATAAACATGGTGCTAAATGGATAGAGGACAATAACCATGACTATGATGATTATGAGGATTGGGACCCTATTGATATTGAAAGAAGATGTGGTCATACAGATAGATGGCAATTTATTAATCCTAAGCATTTAGAACATGAACAAAAACTTTTATGCCACAGATGTGAGAAAGATAGGCTCGATGAGATTGATTATGAGTATGAGCAACAAAGAGAACACATGAGAAATAGGAATTTTGACGATGAGTAGAAGAGCAGATAGATATTCAAGCAGTAGAGACTTATATATTACAGATGAGTTTTTACATTTTATGTTTGCATTAGATGATGTTGGGACACTTGAAACACCTGAAAAAGTAATGTGGTGTCTTATGAACCCTAGACACCCTCGTTTAGTATCAATATATTTTACTTGGGTTGGTGCAGAAAGACCATTTCTCGGTGATGAGAACTTCCAAGAGTTTTCAGAACTAGATTTTTCCTTTATTGGGGAAACTGGTTTTGAAGATGAAATGGCTGACGCTTAAATTTGATTTTTCAAGAGTTGTATGGTATAATGGTTTTATGAATAAAGAAATAACTAATCCCTATGGAGAAACTGAACCCAATAGTTTAGAAAAGCTCTCTGTAGGCAAGATTACAATTGAAAATGCTAAAGGTGACACAGTTACTATAACTGATGAGCAATATGGTCTAACTTGGGATGATTGGTTAGAGTGTGTGCAATTTATGGTTCCACGATATACAAGTGGAGATGATACACCTGCTGAATGGGGAGAAGTAAAGTTGAAAACTATGTTTTCTGATTTACAGGTATTCCCTAGAAAAGCAGTAGAACACGCAATAACTAAATTACATCAAGACGGAAGACTATACGCACCTAACTCATCTCAAATAATTGGGATGATAAATAAATTAGGATATAAGTCAGTTCCTAGTTATAAAGACACTTTTTCAGATACAGTTGGTGTATGCCTATATGGTGGAGAACACCTTTGGGCTAACATAGGTTGGTTTTCTGATGAGCGAGGAGAGTATCAATACATACAACAGTGTGTAAAGAGAAATGTTGCTGATAATCCAATTTGTGGTGAGGAACAAGTTAACAATGTTGTAGGTGAAGACTACATTGCACTAAAGCCTGACAAACCAATGACTAAAGAAGTTATGATTAATACTATGAAGAAGTTAAAGCTAGATAAGGATATGCAGACCGAGATTATGAAATTAATAGCGAAGTATCCAAAAGATGATGAGGAGGTGAAGAAGAGAAGTGGAAGAAAATAATTTACCTGATAAGTTATATACACACAAATACACTTTATTTGAAAATTGGTTTGAGCCAGTTTGGGATGAAGTACAAGAAGCACAAGGATTTTATTCACAACTAAAAATTAGAGATATCTATAAAGACATTGTTAATTGTTGGATAAACAACTTAAATCATTTACAACTTGTAGATGCAGAATTAAATAGTTATAAGGATTCAGATAAAGATGATTTTCCTGTAACAAATTTCTTTATTAGCAGATGGATGGGTGCAAGTACTTATGATGCTTTTAAGTTAGTGATGGAAAAAGAAGCAGAGATTGTTGGCGAGTCTAAGAAGACAGATGTTGAATTGTCATTACTTGCTTCTGTTTATAACAAAGACATAGAAAAGTTATGGGCTTTAGATATAGAGTCTAGGAAAAATTTATTAAGAGGTTTCCTATTTAATGTAGATGATTACAAAGAAGTAACTCACAGTATGGTGAGCAAGATTGGTATGTTAATATTATTAAGTTTGCAACAATATGATACTGACTTCTTCTGTATAAATCCTGATGAAGAAATTGAAGGAAATATTATTACAGTAAGTAAGATGCACGAATTTTTAGTAGCTATGAGAGATGAGGGTGTAGGAGATTTACCTTCTAGAAATCCTAATATGCCTGAAGCTACAAGAGAAGCAGAAGACATTATTGCTCAGGCTTCTTTTTCAGAAGATTATTTAGGTACGCTTGTAGATTACATGAGTACCTATTTAGACTTCCCAAGCAATTGGGAAGAAGAATGGCAGAGGACTAGATATAACTAAGCCTCCATTTAGATATAGATAGTCAAAGTTATTCGTTTGCATTCCGTGCAAACTTCCGATTTGGTTAGGGAGAGAGAAAGTAATTGCTTTTGTCAGAGTATGTTGTATTAGTAATTACCTCTCCCCAACCATTTATAACACGAGCATTTGAGATGGTATAGTGGAATATGTCGGCTAATAAGCCTACGCAAGTAGGTTTATCCTTGCTGATATGCCCTCCCATCGTCTACTCTTCTTCGGAAGAGTAGTATCCAAAATGACTTGAAAAAAACTTTATTATTGATTTGACTTATTTTGACACCTGTGTTATAATGAAGTATGAGTGAAAATAGAAATATCGATGATGCACAAGTTATCTTGACATATAACGGTTTTGAAAGCACTGTTGGGAAGTGGACAATGACAGTCTATGGACAAGAAGCAGTGTTGGAAAATGATACTTGGGGAGAAGAAACATTAACTTACCCTAAAGCCTCATTTGAAATACCAAAACCTATTGAGGCAGGTGGAGTGCATTTTAAGACAGCTAAAGATAGAGATGAGTTTATTAAGACTATCACAGAAGACTTTAGGGAGCATAGAAAATGATAGAATTAATTGCTAAATTATTAAATGTTGGTCCTACAAAAACCGATAGGAAAGGTCGTCATATTGGGAACTTTGGCATAGCTAAAGATAATTCCCATCGTGAAGACATTCTTGAAGTGGCTTATCACTTCAGGTATCAGTGGGTTCAAGAATTAATATATAAATTATTAGATAGAAAGTATCCTATCCAATTTCAAATGTCTATAACTTATAACGATAGAGTTTGGAATAGATGGAAAAGAATGGATACTATAAAATATTATCTTAGATTAAGTAATCAGCAGTATGGGAAACAACCTGAAGCTGATAGATGGACTTTAAGAGATGTTTTATCCTAAAAAAGTTCAGTATGTTCCAAAAGAAGTACTGAAAATGATTAAAAGAAAAGAAAAGATACAGAAAGAACTTTCTGAGATTGAAGCTAAATTAGAAGAATTATAAGTTTTGAGCCTAGAGAAAGCTGATGCGTTTCTTGACATAGCCCTGTTGTGATGTATTAGAAGAACTAGGCTCAATTTTTTTCTAAAAGAACTTGCATAAATTTAGAAGGTATGGTATAATTAATTATTATGAATAAATACAATATAACTATACCTAAAAGAACTTGGGAACTAAGTGATACTTATTCCCTAACTAGTCGACTTAAGAGCCTTGCTCAGAGAACTTTTGCAAAGAATGTTCATACACCATTAAATATTTATGGTGAACCTGTGCGAAGTGGTTGGTCAGCAATGCCTAATTGGACTCTAAAAGAAGATACCCTTGCTCAGATGAGGAAGAAAACTGATATGGAGTCTTTTGGCACTTGGGGAACAATCCCTAATATCAATACTTTATCTATTGGTGATACTTTTGTTTTACCCCATGTAACTGGTTGGCAATATTATCACGATATGTATACTGCATCTGTAGAGCTTGAAGTATTTGATAAAAAGACCATTAAGACAACTAAAGAATATATATCAGAGGTTGAGGGTAAATCCAAAACTGTTTCTATAGAAAATAGAATTAAGGTTGCGGTTGCAAGAGACTATAACCCTTTAGATATACTCTATGTTCGTCATAAGACACAGAGAAAAAGAACTAAAACGAAACAAGAGTTTTGGTTAAGCCAACGAGACATTTTTGAATTAATGTTGAAAGATGGTGGACTGTGTCCTTTTGAAAGGGCAAAGAGTGAATTTAACTGTCAGGTTTGTAACTGAGGGGCTGAAACACAAATAGATAAGGGGAAGTGGAGCTTCCCCTTTATCTAGTAATAAGTTATGCGTATAACTTATGATTAATTGGTAGGACTAATCACTACTAATATTAATCAAACAATGAATTATGAGTATGTATAAAATAAAAATAAATTTGGAGGTTCACTATGTGGGCTAACCATAAAACAAAAGATAACCCACCTTCTAAGGAATGTTGGGATTTAATTAATAAATATAATATCAAGCTAGAACTTAAACCTATTCTAGAACTAGAACATAAGGATAAGTTGTTTGCTGGTATTTTCTTAGCTTCTGAAAAGGATAACAAGTGGCTAGTTGATGCTGATACTGTCTTTATGGCTGTATGGTGTGATTGCCATATTGCTAGGAAGCGTCAAGATGCTGAATACAGAAAGTGGACTAACTATATAGATAAAAATGGTAAGACCCAATGGTCAAGTATCATAGGTGGCTTAAACCATAACGAAGTACACTATATGTATCATTTAGACCACCAATATAACAATGGTGCTGATTATCGTTCTATGCACATTTCCTTATATGGATTTGATGCAGATATGAACGAAATTAGTACTCAATTCAGTCCCAAGACAGAACTCTATGTAGTTACTGATTTTGGTGATTTAGAACAATCCTCTTTTGGTTTTATGTCAGAAAAGGAGGCTTATGATTATATTATGAGCCACCCTGATGGCATGAACTCTCATATTTACGAAGGGGCAACTCTAAAAGATTTTGAAGAAGAAATGCACTTTTGGTCTTTAGACAAAAAGGAATGTGCTTCTTGTCGTTTTCGTAACGAAAGAAATCTTATAGAAGGTAAACCTGCTTTAGGCACACCTGCTATTGAAGCTGATATATTGGCTAGTTCTATAGAAAATGTAAAAAATAATATTAAAAGCAATATCGACTGGTATAACGATGTTTGGAAAAAACATAAAACAGAAGGTATTGAAGAAGACTCAGTATATTACGAGTCTCTTCAAAAAATTATAGAAGCTGGTGGTATTACCAAGCAAAGGCAGAAGTTAAAGGATGTTAAAAAGGAAATGGATTCAATGGAATTCAAATCTGTTGCTAGCCTCCTTAAGTATGTCCATGCAGACTATAAAAAACGCCTAAAGTAAGATATCTATAGTAAATAATCTAGGTATACTAAATGTATGCCTAGAGATATCTTGGAATCACCTGCTTTAGCAGTTGAAAAGAAGTTTACAATTGAATTTCCTGACTTACATGAAGCACAACAAATAGTCAAAGACGACCCAGCACGATGGAAAATACTATGTGCAGGTCGTAGATTTGGTAAATCAAGACTTGGTGTTCAGTTATGTATAGAACACGCACTAGATGGTGGTAGAGTTTGGTGGGTTGCACCTACTTTTGCTATCGCTAGAGTCGGTTGGCGTGATGTAGTTTCAGCGGCTTCTTCCTTTCCTGAAGATTCAGGCATCGAAATAAGAATTGGAGATATGGAAGTTATATTCCCTAATGGTGGGACCATATCTGTTAAGTCTGCTGATAATCCACAAAGGTTAAGAGGTGAAGGTCTTTCCTTTCTTGTTATGGATGAGGCGGCGTTTATTAGAGAAGAAACTTGGTCTGAAGTATTAAGACCAACACTTACTGAACAAAAAGGTTCTGCTCTATTCATATCAACTCCTGTAGGTATGGACAACTGGTTTTATAGATTATGGGAAATGGCTGATGGAAGAGAAGATTGGGCTAAGTTCAAATTTCCAACAGTTTCTAATCCAATTATTGACCCATTAGAAGTTGAATCAGCAAGAGAAGAGCTTGGTGAATTAACTTTTTCTCAAGAATATTTAGCTGAATTTATATCTGAAAGTTCTCAGATGTTTAAGGCAGGCTGGTTTAAGTATTATAAAAAAGGTGTTGGTCGAATAAAAGTTGATAAAGAATGGATAGATGAAAAAGACTTAGTTAAGTTTGCTACTGTTGACTTAGCTACCTCAACAAAGGAAACTGCTGACTATACAGTTATATCTGTTGTTGGCTACCACGAAGAATCAGACAGGATGTTTCTTTTAGACTTATTTAGAGACAGATTAGAAGCACCTGACATAATTCCACAAATAAAAAGGAAATGTCAATTACATAATTTAGAATGGGTAGGCATTGAAAGAGCTGGTTTTCAGCTTGCTTTAGTGCAGTTTGCAAGAAAAGAAGGTCTCCCAATTAAAGAATTAAGGGCAGATAAGGATAAGAGACAAAGGGCGATGCCTTTATCTGCTAAAATGGAAAGAGGATTAGTGTATTTTCCAATTGATGAAGAATGGCAAGGAGAAGTGGAAAGAGAACTTCTCACATTTCCTATCGGTGTCCACGATGATATTGTGGATACCTTAGCTTATGCTTGTTTATTTTCACAAAAGAGAAGAAAGTGGGAAGCTTATTAATGGCTGAGAAGAGTTTATATAGAAGAGCAGTAGAATATTTGCAGGCACCACCACAAAGAGTTGGTGTTAAATCAACACAACCAATAACAGGTTTTGATTCTGCTTCTACTAGTAATTTTGGGTTCAATACCCAATCAGGATATTTTCCTAAAAAATTAATTGATGATATGGGTGATGGCGTTGGCAACTCAGCAGTTGTCGCCTGTTTACAAGTTTTAGCTACAGCATTTGCTGAAGCTCCTCTTAAAGTATACAAAAAGAATAAAGATGGTCGTGAGGAAATATTGTCTCACGACATGGAAATTCTTATGCAAAGACCAAATGAATTTATATCAGGTTCTGTACTTTCTCACTACTTGGTAACATCTCTGTCTGCCCATGGAGATGCTTTTTTGATGAAAGTACGAAATAAAGCAAATAAGGTGGTTCAATTAATACCTTTGATGCCTAACTATGTGAAAGTAAGAGGTAATGAGAAAGAACTTATTACTCATTATGAATATCACGCAGTTAGTAAAAAACTAAGCATGGGAGATGAATACATTGAAATACCGAGAGAAAATGTAGTTCATATTCGTCAGGGTGTAGACCCTGATGACCATAGGCGAGGCTTTTCACCCTTACAATCAGTTCTTAGAGAACTTGCTGGTGATGAAGCCGCTGGACAATTTGCAGTAGCTTTGCTTCACAACATGGCGGTTCCGGGCGTTATACTTTCTCCGAAAGATGACAGCATGGGTGGACCGACAAGGGAAGAAGCAGATGCTATTGCTCAGTCCTTTAAGTCTAAGTTTGCTGGTTCAAACAGAGGTGCACCAATGATTATGACTGGTGCTATGGATATTGAAACTGTATCTTTTACTCCTGAACAGTTAAATCTAACCTCACTTAGAAGATTACCTGAAGAAAGAGTATCTGCTGTTCTTGGTGTTCCAGCTATCCTTGCTGGTCTTGGAGCTGGTCTAGATGCCGCAACTTACAACAACACAAGGGAATTGAGAGAATTTTTTACAGAACAAAAGATGATTCCTCTTTGGAGGTCAGTAGCAGATGAATTAACTCATCAATTACTACATATGGATTTCGAAGGAAATGACTATACATATGAATGTTCATATGACTTAGATATGGTTAGAGCTTTAAGCACAGATAGACAAGAGTTAATCAAAACTATGAACTCAGGTGTTCAAGGTGGATTCGTGACAATAGGTGAAGCAAGGAGAGCTTTAGGTCTTGATGCTGATAATTCACACGATATTTATTTAAGACCATTGAACTTAAACCCTGTTGCAGAAGGTGATACAGGAATTGTGGTTGAAGTACCTAAAGAGGAACCTGTACCTAATCCTGATAAAGCAACCTTAGGAGCTGGGACATCAAATAACTTCCCTCCTCAGGTTAGAAGGTCAAGAATTAAAAAGAAACCTAAGAAGAAGAAAAATGTAGCAATAGATATAACTATGGAGTTCAAGAGTGCTGAGGTTCCTATAGAATCAGCAGAGGATGCTAAAATTAGTAAAAAGATAAAAGTTATTTTGGAAGGGAAAGTAATACAACACAATGCTACAAATCCTAAGTATAGAATTACATACAGAACTGTTGAACAAGTGTTCTCAAGAGGGGTTAAAGCACATGGGGAAAGTCCAGTTGAAGCAAGAAACAGTGTTTCATCCTCAAGCCAATGGGGACTTTCTAGAGTTAACTCCTTTATAAAAGGTTTACAAGGAGAGTTTCCAAGAGATGATTTTGACTTAGATTTATTTCCTAAACTTACAGACTTTCCAAAGAAAGAAGATAATCTAAAAGTTATTCTTAAAAACTCTAATTATCCACAATTTTCCGATTATTCATATGTGAAAGAGATACAAGATAATTACCCTAGCCTTTGGAAAAGGTCAGATGGCAATATTTCTTTTACAAGATGGACAGAATACCGACAAGGCACAGAAAACGCAAAGATAACCAAATGGGTTAAAGCTAGAGAGAAGTTCCTAGCTGAAAATCAGGATGCAATTGCATTCAAGGGTGTTTTACAAGTTATGAAGAGAGGTGGCATAACTAAGTATGGCGAAAAACATATGAAAGGCGTAATTGATAGTGCGAAAAGGAAGGAAGATACTCGTAACGAAAAAAGTTCTAAGCTTTTGACAAATATCGATAACAAAAACAAGGTAAAATAGACTTGTTATAATATATAGAGAAAGAGGTATAGTTTTAGTTATGTCAGATGAAGTGAACAAGAATAAGAAGAGTATTAATTTCAAATATTCTAAAAAAGATAAAGGACAGGTAGAAGCTGTCTTTTCAGTCTTTGGTAATGTAGATTCAGACGGAGATGTCGTATTACCGGGAGCAATCAAATCAGGATTCAAAGATAATCAAGTACCAATGGTATTTGCTCACAAGTGGGACCAGCCAATTGGCAAAGGAACCATCGAAGCAGATGATGAAAAAGCAACATTCAAAGGACAGTTTTTTATGGAAACTGAAGCTGGGAAAGAAGCTTACAATCTAGCTAAAGAAATGGGAGACCTACAAGAATGGTCTTTTGGTTTTAGGATACATGATTATGAAGTAGCACCATATGAGAAAGATGGTGAAGAATCAGAAGAAGATTTTGATGTGAGATACCTTAAGGAATTAGAAGTTTTTGAAGTTAGTCCTGTTCTTGTTGGAGCTAACAGAGAGACATACACATTAGCTATTAAATCAGGGGAAGATTCAGTTTATGAAGACTCTGATGAAAAAGAAGAAGGCGAAGAAGTAGAGGAAAAATATGCTTCTTGTAGCCACGAAGAAGATGGTTCTTGTTACAAAGAAGACAAGAAAGAGATTGAGATTTCAGAAGAATCAGATACCAGCATGTCAGGTAAAAGGTTCTCTGACGAGGTTAAAGAAGTGCTTGCGGCTTTAGACAACCTCATAGTAAGAGCGAAAGCAATTTCTGCTCTTAGGGAAAAAGATGGAAGGAATATATCAGTGAAGGCAGAGTCAGCGTTAAGAGCTGTCCAAGAAGATTTGACTGATGCTTGGAATGAAATTGATGACATTCTCGAGACCGAACCTAAATTAGAAGAAGGGACTGAAGAAGCTGAAGAAGTTGTAACTGAAGAAGCTACTGAAGAAACTCCTGAAGTAGAAACTGAAGAAGTATCTGAGGAATCTGCTGAGGAAGTATCTGAGGAAGTATCTGAAGAAGTAGCAGAAGAAGTTTCAGAAGAACCATCTAATGAAGAGGAAGTCGCAGAGGAAATTATTGAGGAAGTTCCAGTAGAAGATGAATCTGAAGAAGTTGAAGAAGAAGTAGAAGAAGTTTCAGATGAGGTTGATACCGAATCAGATGCTTTATTTGCTGAATCCCAAGCTTTGATTGCAGACAGCTACATTGTTGAAGTTGAATTAGACGACACAATTTAGTATAAGAAAATTAATTTTGGAGAAATTTAATAATGAATGAAATTAGTAAATCACTTCAGGAAAAAAGAGCTCAGTTAAAAGAAGTTTTTGATAGTGCTGATGAGAATGGGAAATATACCCATGAACAAAAAGAAGCTATTAATCAACTTAATACTGAACTCGCAGACTTAACTGACGAAGCTAAGTTAGAAAGTACCAAAGCTAAGAACGAAAAAGCTATGGAAACTTCTGCTTATGCTCCTGAGGAAGATGAATCAGTTGCAACAATTGGTGAATCTTTTATCAACACTGACGCTTATAAAGGATATCAAGAATCCGGAGCTAAAGGTCTTGATTCAACAGTTAAGTTCTCACCTGTGGGCTATAAAGCTACATTAGGTGCAGGATTATCTCAGAGTTATCCACCTGAAGTATTAAGACAACCGGGAATCTTAGAGTCAGCTCTTAGAGACCCTGATGCAGTGATTGGTCTTTTTGACCAAATCGAAACTGACCAAAATTCTTTTGCATATATGGAAGAAACTACATTCACTAATGCCGCAGCCGAACAAGCTGAAGAGGCAACAACTGCTGAAGCTACATTAGACTTCACAGAGAAAACAGCCGCTATTAGAAAAGTTGGCGTTTTCTTGCCAGTGACTGAAGAACTTCTTGCTGATGTACAAGGAATTCAAGGTTATGTAAACTCAAGACTTGGCACAATGATGAAGCTAAGACTTGACGGACAAATTATGGATGGTAATGGTACTGCTCCTAACTTAGACGGTCTATTAAACACATCAGGAATAA
>MDSZ01087239.1_pt1 | contig 13636 bp, 13 predicted proteins | sample 811201 | NCBI WGS metagenome assembly MDSZ01 (sample SAMN05326647, study PRJNA326480) | marine metagenome | isolation source: seawater | place: Indian Ocean: North | collected 2010
CCTTCTCTAAATAAGCGATTTGGTCCGCATGTTTGATGGTGCTTAATCTATGTGCTACCACCACCGTGGTTCGCCCCTTCATTAAGGCATCAAGGGACTGCTGTACCCTTGCTTCGCTCTCATTGTCTAATGCCGCTGTGGCTTCGTCCAACAGTAGAAGTTTTGGATTGGCATAAAAGGCACGTGCAATGCTCACGCGTTGGCGTTGACCGCCGCTCAAGAAACTTCCGCCTTCGCCGATGGTTTGACCATCGAAATTGGACACAAAATCATCGCAATATGCCGCAGAAATTGCCTTTTTGTAGCTATCCTCGCTTCCTTTTGCATTGAATGTGATGTTCCCTTGAATCCCGTCGTTGAAAAGCAATGGGTGCTGTGGTACCCAGCCCAGCCATTTACGATAATCAGCCATATTTACTTGCTTCAAATCTTTGGTTCCTAGGGTAACCGACCCCTGTTGAGGATTATCAAAGCCCGCCAATAGATACAATAGCGAACTTTTACCACCACCAGAGGGCCCTACGAGTGCGGTTGTTTTTCCGGCTGGAATCACTAAGTCTAAGCCTTGTAGTACATCGCGGTCGTCGTAGGAAAAACGTACGTCGCGCAGGGTAATATTTTTCTTCCAATCCTCTTCAACCACAGGCTGGACACCCGAAGGCGGTACTTCCGTATCCAATACCTCAAAAATTCGCTGCGCACTAGCAGTGCCTTTTTGAATGTCATAGAGGGCGTTAGTAACGTTTTTGAAAGCAGGAATTAATTGGTAAAACAACAAAATAAATGCCACTAATTCTCCGCCGGTCAGGCGCTTACCGGTCAGTACCTCTTGGCCACCGAGATAGAGCACTACGAGCAAAACGCTTACGCCCAAGACTTCGGCAATAGGCGAACTAAGGTCGCGCTTACGGAACACCTTGGTCATCGTGCGCTGCCATTCTCGCACTCTTTGAGCGAATGAACTACTGATTTGCTGCTCGACTGCATAGCTCTTAATGATGGGAAGGTTCGATAAGGCTTCTTCTAATGCCGTGGTATTCTGACCTAAAAGACCCTGGGCTTCCTTAGCGCTGCGCTTTAGGCTCTTGCCTACGGTTGCAATGAGACCTCCTGATATAGGTATTATGGCCAAGGCCCATAGGGTCAGGGTAGGGCTCATGGTAAAAAGTACTGCCAAGGTCCCTAAAATCATCAATGGGTCGCGCACAAATCCCTCCATCCCTTTGAGCATAGACCATTCTATTTCATTTAAATCCGCCGTGGCACGTGTCAATAAATCTCCTTTTTGCCACTTGCTGTGTTGTCGCAAGCTCAAGGCAATCCACTGATCGTGAAGGGCTTGTTTGAAGTTTGCCACTACCCCATTACGTACTGGAGCTAAAGTCCACAAGGCCGCGTATCTCGAGAGGTTTTTCCCAATGAAGATTGTGAAGACCAAAAGGATAATTTGTACAAGAGTAGCCGACGCACCGTGAAGATCTCTATAAGCCTCTACACGCCCTGCAAGGGCCATTTTCCATGGCGCGGCACCCACTAAATCTGAGCCTGGCGTATCGAAAATGATATTGAGTAAAGGGATAAGCGCACCGATAGAACCTATACTAAAAACCACCGTAAGGAGGTTGAAAAAGGCCGCGAAAGCTATGTAGCTGGCATAGGGGGTCATGGTTCGAATGATGCGAAGAAATGCCTTCATAGTTCTTTTCGTTGCAGCGAAGTTAGCGCTTACGTGGCAATGCGTAAATTTACACCTATGGAAAGCACACGTCAACTTAAAATCGCCAAACTCCTTCAAAAGGAAATGGCGACGATCTTACAGCAATTAGCCAAAGATCAATTCCCAGGTACCCTTCTCAGCGTCTCAAAAGTACGCGTGAGTCCTGATCTTAGTCTGGCCAAAATTTACGTGAGTATTTTTCCCGTAGGTAAAACGAAGAAAACCTTCGATTTCTTGCAACTAAACAAAGCAAAATTGCGCGGTGCCTTAGGCCTTGCCGTTGGCAGCCAGTTACGCGTAGTTCCAGAGCTTATGATCTATGTGGACGATAGCTTGGAGTACGAAGAAAACATCGATCGCTTATTGCGCGGTGAAGGCGAAAGTCCCATCAAATAATTACAGGTGAAGACTTTCAGCACCTATCTCGCTCGCAAGTACTTCTTTTCAAAGGGAAGGTTAGGTGCTATCCGTATGATGTCACTCACGGCGTTGATTGGACTCTCTTTAGGTACAGCGGCGATGGCGGTAGTGCTTAGTGCTTTTGCTGGGCTGGAAGATTTAGTCGCCAGCCAATACGAGCATGCAAACCCTGCTCTTAAAATCAGTCCTGCGACGGGACAGTATTTAGAGCTCACGGCAGAAGATTCGGTATTTATTTCCAACGAAGCCGCCCACTATACCACATCTATATTCGAACCTGTTTTTGAGCAGCGCGTGCTCTTGGCACAAGGCGACCATCAGCATATTGCCTACTTGTTAGGTAGCTCGATGGAATATGAAAGAGAACACCATTTGGACGAACACCTAATCACTCAAGCAGATCCAGCACTCGAGCTTGGAGGGAATACCCTTCGATTAGGTGCGGGAGTAGCCTATCACTTGGGCATTTCAAATACCAATCCACCGCCCATTATCACTGTGTACCTACCAAAAATCAACGCCTCTACTAATGCCCTCAACTTAAGAGAGGCGGTGCAAGCCAAGAGTGTTTTTGTATCGGCCATTCACTCTGTGCAATCGGATTATGATGTCAATAAAGTTATTGCCCCACGCCAGTGGGTACAAGAATTCACCGGGGCTACACATCCCTCCTATCTTGAGGTTTATTCCAACAATAAAGAATTAAGAGTGTCCATTGAAAGTCACTTTGGCGAGCGTGTCGTAGTAGCGGATAGACTCGAGCAAGAAGTCACCTTGTTCAAAGTCATGCGATCCGAACGTTTAGTCGTCATTGCTATCCTCGCCTTTGTCGTATTCTTGGCAAGTTTCGGTGTGGTAAGCGCATTGACCATTATCGCTCTTGAAAAGAATAATGATATCCGAACACTTTGGTCCATGGGCGCCTCAAATGCCCAATTACGTCAAATATTCTTCACCAACGGCATGTACATTGTCGTTACTGGTTGGGCGCTGGGCATGACCATTGGGATCATCTTGATCGTTCTTCAACAACAAGTAGGTCTTATCACCCTTGGATCCGGCTACGTACAGGAATTCTATCCAGTAACGCTAAAGAATTCACATCTTATGCTTACGACCTTAATCGTACTGGGTATAGGCACATTGATGAGTGCCTGGTCTACTAAGTATGTTGTGAAGGACTAACCGACCAAGAGTTTATTTTGGTCGTTTCCGTATTGAGCAATGTACTCAGACTCTATCTCATCTAAGGTCGCTAAGACTTCCTGCGGATCATCCAAGGTGACCAAACGAGAGCGATACGGCTTAAAGTGGGTCAATCCTCGAAAGTAATTCGTGTAATGCTTTCTGGTTTCCATCACCGCATAGCGCTCTTCTTTCCACTTCAAGCTCAACTCAAAGTGTTCACGTGCCGCAGCAACACGTTCTTCTACCGTAGGCTTAGTGGCCTCATCACCGTGTTCGAAGAAGTATTTGATCTCTTCAAAGACCCAAGGATATCCAATACTCGCGCGACCAATCATTATGCCGTCAACGCCGTATTTATCCTTGTATTCGAGCGCCTTTGGTCCGCTATCCACGTCACCGTTCCCGAAAACTGGAATGTGTAGGCGCGGGTTGTTCTTGGTTTCGGCTATCAAGGTCCAATCCGCCTCTCCTTTGTACATCTGCTTTCGCGTACGACCGTGAATTGAGATGGCCTGAATACCCACATCTTGAAGGCGCTCTGCCACTTCTACAATGTATTTCGTATTCTCGTCCCAGCCCAATCTAGTTTTAACGGTCACAGGCTTGTTAACCGCTTTCACTATTTCAGCGGTCATCTTAACCATCTTCGGGATGTCCTGAAGGATTCCAGCACCGGCACCTTTACAAGCAACATTCTTTACAGGACAACCGTAATTAATGTCTATGATGTCAGGGTTAGATTCTTCACAAATAGCGGCTGCTTGGCGCATACTTTCAATCTCGTTCCCGAAAATTTGAATACCAAGGGGACGCTCGTATTCGTAGAAGTCCAATTTCTTTACACTCTTTGCTGCATCTCGAATAAGCCCTTCAGAGGAAATGAATTCGGTATACATCACATCAGCCCCATGATCCTTACAAAGCTTACGGAACGGGGGATCACTCACATCCTCCATGGGCGCTAACAACAGTGGAAATTCACCAATCTCTATATCTCCTATCTTTATCATCACTGCAAAAATACAACCCGATGCAAAACCACCCTTCATGGAGCCCCGCAAGAATTACGGCTTCTTTTATTCTGGTCATTATTCTCAGCTCACTCCTGATTGGAGGCATCGGATTCATCATCGCAACCGCCGCATATGATAACTTATCTGAGCCAGGTGCCATGCGATGGTTACAATTGACCAACAGTTTAGGCGTCTTTTTAGTTCCGCCTCTTGTGCTAATGTGGTGGAGTAAATCCTCACCTCAAACCTTTTTGGGATGGCGTGGCGCTAAAATAGCACCGTCCGGTTGGGGCGCATTGTTGATTATTATTGCGGGTTCCTTCTTCACTATTGACGCACTCGCGCATCTAAACACGGTACTGCTTCCCGAGGCTCCGTGGGTAGAAAATCTAAAAGCGCAAGAAGCGACAGTGAAGCTTGCGCTAGACATTCTCCTTAGTAATATGGTGCCTACCACACTTTTAGCCAACGCGTTGATCATGGTGGTTGTACCAGCTGTGGGTGAGGAACTGTTCTTTCGCGGGGCAGTGCAGAGTTTACTTGGACAAAAATTCAACCACCACCTTGCGATCGTAAGTACTGCACTTTTCTTCGCCTTAGGGCATATGCAGCCGCTGAGCGTCCTGCCTATATTATTTATGGGAGTGGTATTCGGCTACCTAAAGCATTGGACCGGTTCGATCTGGGTACCAATAGGGCTGCATTTAATTAACAATGCAACGGCCCTTGGTAGCGCGTATCTGAACGACGGAACCTTGTTGGAGGAAAGCACTATGGCCGGTTCGATATGGTCTTATGTGGGTCCAATTCTAGTCTTGGTGGGCCTCTTCACCATGTGGAACAAGCACACGGCATAAAAAAAGCCGACCCATAAGGTCGGCTTTTTCGCCTATACTAGCGATTCTCTTTGCTTCTAGTTCTCTGAGCTGTACAACGCTTCCACATCCTTCGGCTGATTCGAACTATAGTTGATCTTCAACGCTTGCGCTTTACGCAATTGCAATTTGATATCTGTAATGAGACCCATCTTAACTGTTTTATCGGCTTTGATAGACATGGTCATCATTGCTGCATCTTCTTCTGATTTCTGCTCACGCTCTTGAATAACGAACGGTTGGATATCATCCAAAGAAGCGAATGCATCGTTCAATTGGACACGTGGTGAGCGACCAAATTTATCTTGGTACTTAACGCGTGGGGCACCAGCGTAGATGTAAGTCACCAGCGACTTGCGCTCCAATTTTTGAATTTCCGTGGCTTGCGGCTTGTTTACCGTCACTTTCAAATCTACTTCACGCATTACCGTGGCAACCATGAAGAAAAACAGCAACATGAAAACAATATCCGGAAGTGCCGAGGTGTTTACCGCCGGCAACGCCTTGTCCTTCTTTTTCTTAATTACCGCCATTATCCACCAATATTTAAAGGTTCCGCCTCAGAAATCTTCTGTGGATATGCCAACTTGATTTCTTTCAAGATCTCTTTATCCTCTTCTGAATCCATACTGCGATATGAACGACCAAACTTCTCTTGAGCATAGCGTTCACGCAAATCTTCATACGCTGCAACAAGTTCATTTTGAACCTTTACATACATACCATACGAAGTACCGCGATCATTCTGCAAGGAAACTACTGCTTTATCAGGATTGTCCGAGCTAGTTGAAATATTATATCCTTGACAATACTCACAAGATCCATCACCGTTATTATCAACGAATTCCATGGCTTTCACGCGTAGTTCGGAAATCTGTAAGTATTCGTCTTCTACCAGTAACTGGTCGTTTGAGTTCACCAATACGGTAAAGATATTACGCTCCTTGATCGGAGGAGGATCTTCAACAAGTTCCTCGTCAAATGGAGGTAGCTTTCTATTAATCCCCTTATCTGTATCCATCGTGGTGGTTACTAGATAGAAGATCAACAACAAGAAAGCGATGTCTGCCATCGATCCGGCGTTGATTTCTGGTATGGCTCTTTTATTTCTTGCCATAACGAACCTTATTTAGTTAAGCGTAAAACCAACGAGTATACTACAGCCAAAATTGCTCCCGAAAACAAAATGTAGAATGAAGTCAACATTGCGCTCGACGCTTTTGACGTGGCTTCTGTAACGTCTTTATATTCATTAAAATCTGAACCGTCTGCCGTGAACCAAGAGATCAAGCCAATCACTAGAATGGCAGCAAGTCCAATACCTACACCCTTAATACCTTGAGGATTTACAACTAGGGCGAGTATAAAGCTCAATACGGCAATGATAATACCAAGAATGGTAGAGATCATTCCGAAGGACACAAATCCAGGAGCGTTGTTCTCGTTTACGGCAACCATGATGAAAAGCACCACACCTACCAAACCGAGCCCAATGCCTAGGACACGTCCAATTAATGGAAGTTTACTAAGCATCTCAATTACGCGTTTTTCTTGTTGTACTCAACCAACATATCCATGAAAGAAATAGAAGCATCTTCCATCTTAATCACGATACCATCGATCATCGCTACGATAAGGTTGTAGAAAATTTGAAGGATGATCGCAGTGATCAAACCAAATACTGTAGTCAAAAGTGCCACTTTAATACCACCTGCTACCAATGAAGGGTTGATATCACCAGCTGCTTCGATCGCATCAAAGGCACCAATCATACCGATTACCGTACCCATGAAACCAAGCATCGGAGCTAAAGCGATGAACAAAGAAATCCAAGAAACCCCTTTCTCCAATTTTCCGTTCTCTACAGAACCTACGCTCATGATAGACTTATCTACCATATCCAAGCCTTCGTCGTAGTGATCCAAGCCTTCGAAGAAGATGGTTGCAACTGGACCACGAGTATTGCGACAAACTTCTTTAGCAGCTTCAACACCGCCGTTGTTCAACGCGCCTTCAACTTCTTCCAATAATTTTTCAGTGTTGGTTTGAGCGAAAGTCAAATAAATAATACGCTCGATAACCAATGCTAGACCGAGTACCAAGGCCAACAATACGAACGACATAAAGAATGCGCCTCCTTCAATGAATTTTTCTTTCAAAATCTGGGTGAATCCTTTTTCAGCTGGTTCTTCTTCAACAGCTGCTTCTTCAGCCGGTGCTTCTTCTGTAGCAGCAGAATCTGTGGCAGCTGTTGCGGAGTCAACAGCTGCATCAGTAGAATCCATAGTGTCAGTGGTAACAGTTTCTACTAATTCTTCTGAAGCCGCCATATCTTCTTGAGCATAGGCGTTAACGGTACCCAATGAAAGGGCAACAATAGCAAGCAAAGAGAGTGCTTTTTTCATTTTCCTAATTGTTTAAATACAAATGTTTAGAGTTTGCATGCGAGTGTACCTAATTACAGTATCTCGACACGCGAGGCCGAAAATACAAAAAAATGATGTTCTCACTGCACTATGCGCATTCTCCGGACAGACTCTCGGAAAACTTAATTATAAATTCATCTGAACTCAAATTCTGTCCCAATAACACCATGGCCTTAACCAAGGCGCTCTCAAAGGTCATATCCTTGGCGCTCAATGTATTAAACTTCTCCAAAGCCGATGAACTATCGTATAATCCAGGTACAATTCTACCGCTCACACATTGCGTAGTATTGATGATCTGAACTCCGCCCTCTTCGCAGCGCTGCAAAAAATCGATGAATGCAGGAGTGTTAGGTGCGTTTCCAGCGCCAAATGTACGCAACAAGACCACTTTCCAATCGTCCAATACTGGCACTTTGGTGAAATCTAGACCGGGGTACAGCGTGACCACTCCTACGGAAGCATCCACCTTTTTCTGGAATCGAAGTATAGATTCAGAGGGCTTCCACAACAAATCTTCATGCACGCTCATGCGCACGCCGCTTTCCGCCAAGGCAGGATAATTAGGCGAACTAAAGGCATCAAACTCATTTGACGAACGCTTATACGCCCTATTGCCCCGGTACAATTTGTATTCGAAATAGATGCAGACTTCATGTATGAGTGCCTCCCCTTCGCGCTCCATCGCGGCGAACTCCAAAGCACTTAGCAGGTTCTCCGTGGCATCAGTACGCAAGACCCCCACGGGCAGTTGTGACCCAGTAATGATGATGGGTTTTTTCAAGCCTTCAATTAAGAAGCTCAACGCGCTGGCAGTATAAGCCATGGTATCCGTACCGTGCAATAGCACGAATCCATCATAGTCCTGGTAATGCTCCTCAATGCGCTCAACCAAATCTATCCAACCCTCCGGCTGCATCTCAGAGCTGTCCACTGGCTTATCTACAGTTACCACATCTAATTCTACAGGTAGCAAAGCCAATGCCGGAATGGACGCGCGTAACTGATCGAAATCTACAGGCGCCAACTTTCCATTCGGATTCTGTTTCATCCCGATGGTTCCTCCAGTGTATATGAGGCAAATTTTACGCATACTATCCAAACAAGTTACGAGTATTTGCCACAAGTTTTGGAGCCAATTCCGTTTCGTCTATCTCAAAAATATCAGCCACCGTTTGGGCCACCTCAGCCATAAATGCAGGCTCATTTTTCTGCCCTTTATGAGAGGTTGGCGTCAAATAAGGTGCATCCGTTTCCAAGAGGATTCGATCCTCCGGAATGGCACGGATCACAGGGTCGGTCGCACTGCGATTGTAGGTAATGACGCCGCCCAGGCCGAAGTAAAACTCGCCCAATCGCAAGGCTCTTTTAATTTGTTTCTTTCCGCCACTGAAGCAATGAAATACTCCACGAAGTTTACCCCCATGACGCTCCTGTGCTGCCTCAAGCAATGGAAAGAGCTCCCTGAAACTGCTTCGCACATGAAGGGCGATAGGCAAGTTCCACTCCACGCTCCAATCAAGCTGGGTATTGAGCGCGTCTATCTGAATATCTAAGGTGGCTTTGTCCCAATAAAGGTCTAGTCCAATCTCACCCACAGCGCAAAATCGATCCGGTTCAGATTCGTAGGCTGCTTTCAAGGTGTCCAATTGGCTTTTGTAGTCCTCCTTCACATAACAGGGATGTAACCCAATCATTTGGCGGATGGTAAGGTCAGGAAATAGGTCCACTGCCTCCTTCATTTTAGGTAAGCTGTGCACATCGATATTCGGCAATAGAATTTCGTGAATACCTACTGCTAAGGTGCGCTGCTGCACCTCCTTACGACGCTCGATCAAGGAGCTATCGTACAAATGACAATGGGTATCAATCCACATTATAGCGGGAGATTTCCGTGTTTCTTTCTAGGAATTTTCACTGCTTTGTTTTCAAGCATGTCAAAAGCTCGAATCAAGCGCTCACGGGTTTCTTCTGGGAGAATGACCTCGTCCACATATCCGCGGTATGCCGCGCGATACGGGTTGGCAAAAGCTTCGGCGTATTCGGCCTCCTTCTCCAACAACTTGACCCCTGAATCATCAGCCTTCGCAATCTCCTTTCGGAATATAATTTCTGAGGCACCTTTAGCTCCCATCACCGCGATTTCCGCAGTCGGCCAAGCAAAGTTCATATCCGCCCCGATTTGCTTCGAATTCATTACACAGTAGGCACCGCCATAAGCCTTGCGCGTAATCACAGTAATTCTGGGTACAGTTGCTTCACTAAAGGCATACAAGAGTTTTGCGCCATTGGTAATAATACCGTTCCATTCTTGGTCCGTACCCGGCAAGAATCCAGGCACATCTTCAAGGACTAACAAAGGAATATTAAAGGCATCACAGAATCTGACGAATCGCGCACCCTTAGTTGAGGCATGGATGTCCAGTACTCCGGCGAGGTAGGCCGGTTGATTGGCAACCACACCAACACTCTTTCCTGCAAGTCGAACAAAGCCGACCACAATATTTTCTGCGAAATCGCTGTGGACTTCGTGGAAGGAATCAGCATCGGCGATTTCGGCAATTACCTCTTTTATATCATAGGGGTGGTTGGGATTGTCCGGCACGATGTCCTTGAGACCCATGCGCATTTCATCGCCAGGCTCATAGGCCAATACTGGCGGCTCCTCATCACAATTTTGCGGGAGGTAGCTCAATAATCTCTTAAGTCCATTGATCAGTGCTACCTCGTTAGGGTAGGTGAAATGTGTCACCCCACTTTTCGTAGCGTGGGTACTAGCACCTCCCAATTCCTCTGAGGTCACCTCCTCATGCGTAACGGTTTTGACCACATTCGGCCCCGTCACAAACATGTAAGAGGTATCTTCTACCATCATTATAAAATCTGTCAAAGCAGGCGAATAAACTGCTCCACCGGCGCAAGGGCCCATCATAGCAGATAACTGGGGAATAACCCCTGAAGCCTGGACATTGCGGTAGAAGATGTCGCTGTACCCGCCAAGGGACACCACACCTTCTTGAATGCGCGCACCACCGCTATCGTTCAGTCCAATCACCGGCGCGCCCGTCTTCATAGCGAGCTCCATAATTTTCACAATCTTCTCGGCATGTGCTTCAGCGAGAGAACCGCCCAAAACAGTAAAGTCTTGGGCATAAACATAGGTCAAACGGCCACTGACCGTACCGTAACCGGTGATCACTCCGTCGCCCAAAATCTTCTGCTTATCCAGTCCAAAAAGGTTGCTTCGGTGGGTTACAAGCGCACCCGTCTCTTGGAAACTCCCTTCGTCGAGAAGAAAGTGAATGCGCTCCCGAGCCGTCAATTTACCCTTCGCGTGCTGGGCTTCTATGCGTTTCTCACCGCCACCTTTGGTACTCTCTTCCCTTAGTCTCGACAGTTCGTCTCTTTTATCTTGCATGGTGGTTCTGTGTCTGTTGTTTCTGTAGGTAAGTTACTGCTGGGAAAAGGCATTTCGCAAATCAACGTTGGTATGTCTGTGAAATCTTTTGGTCCCCTTGGCTTTGCGTCGAATTTCCGCTTGCTCTTCTTCGGGCAGGTGGATGATTTCGATACATTGCGGAGTACAGCACCCTTCGTTTTTCTCGGCACACTCCTCACACTGAATAAAGAGGAGATTACAGGCCCTGTTCGCGCAGTTCACGTGAGTGGCGGAAGGCTGGCCACATTGGTGGCATTCTGAAATGATTTCATCGGAGATGCGTTCCCCAAGGCGCTCGTCGAATACAAAGTTTATGCCGTGGAATTTATTAGGCAAGACTTCTTCATCTATTTGCCGGGCATAATCGATGATACCGCCGTGAAGTTGGTTCACATCACTAAAGCCGTGGTGCTTGAGGTAGGCCGAGGTCTTCTCACAACGAATACCTCCGGTACAGTACAGCAGGATCTTTCGGTTCTCTTGGCCTTTGAGTTTGTCTAAGACCATGGGCAATTCTTCGCGGAAAGTTTTGGCTTCCGGAAGGATTGCACCTTCGAAGTGGCCAATCTCACTTTCATAGTGATTACGCATGTCCACAATAATGGGGTTGTGGTTTTCGATGGCATCGTTCCAATCCTTTGCCGTGAGGTGGGCTCCCACGTCGGTCACGTCATAATCCTCTGGTTGGAGCCCGTCGGCAACTATTTGATCGCGAACCTTGATGATGAGCTTAAGAAAAGATCTGCCGTCAGTATTGTCGGTCACAGCCATTTTAAAGGGTACGTCCATAAAGTATTCCATGCCGTGGAGGTGTTGTTCGAAGGCATCCCAGTAGTGTGCAGGCACGTTCATCTGGGCATTAATGCCCTCGCGACTCACATAAATGCGGCCGAGACAGTCCCACTCTCTCCACTGAGCGAAGAGCTCGTCGCGAAGAGCTTTGGGATCTTCAATGATGACGTATTTATAAAACGAGAGGGTTTTACGTTCAAAGGCTTCCCCTTCCAATTTTGCTAAGAGCTCCTCTCGACTTAATTTATTTGCCAACGTTCGCTTTCCTGAATTTGGATCCATGGGGTTTTAATTTGTAGGGCAAAGATAAGTTATCTTTGAGCGACCTGAATCTGATCATTATCATCACAGAACATGAGCGGAACCATTTTAATTCTCGGCGCCTGTGGCCAAATTGGCACCGAATTAACCCTGGCCCTTCGCGATAAATATGGCACCGACCAGATCGTTGCCTCAGATATTCGTCGCAGCGACCTAGTCGAACTCCAAGACGGCCCTTTTGAAATTCTCGACGCCAGCGATACCGATGCCTTGCGTACAGTATGTCAGCAACATCATGTCCATACGGTATACCACCTCGTGGCCATGCTCAGCGCCACTGGAGAAAAATTCCCAATGAAGGCTTGGGACCTGAACATGCAAAGCTTACTACATGTACTCGAGCTTGCCCGGGAAGGAGTTATTCAAAAGATATTTTGGCCCAGTTCCATTGCCGTTTTTGGACCAACCACTCCGAAGGAGAACACCCCACAGCAAACCATTATGGAGCCCTCGACCGTGTACGGCATCTCCAAACTTGCTGGCGAGCGGTGGTGTGAATATTACTTCAATAAATACGGTGTGGACGTGCGTTCCATCCGCTATCCTGGGCTCATTTCTTGGAAATCTCAACCTGGCGGAGGCACAACAGATTATGCTGTAGAGATTTATTATAAAGCCTTGGAAGAATGTCGATATACGAGCTTTTTATCCGAGCACCGCGCGTTACCGATGATGTATATGGAAGATGCCATTCGCGCAACCATAGAACTCACTGAGGCGCCGGCGGAGCAGGTGAAGGTGCGCAACAGCTATAATTTGGCAGGTATAAGCTTTGATCCTGTGACCATTGCGGCAAGTATTGCAGGGCACATTGAAGGGTTCGAGATGGATTGTGTGCCGGATTTCCGCGAGAATATCGCGGCCAGTTGGCCCGCTAGTATTGATGATAGTGCGGCTCAGGCAGATTGGAATTGGCAACCGGAGTACGATCTTGAATCGATGACGGCCGCCATGTTAAGCAACCTGAAGGTCAAGCTCGGGCTATAATTCTACCTCGAAATATTCGGAAGGTCCGTCGTATCCTACCACGGATTTTTGCCCTAGGTGTTTGAACCCCAGCACTTCCAGTACTTTGATACTCGCGGTGTTTTCTCCATGGGTGATGGCGCTGAGTTTTACTTAGCCAGTACGAGGACGGCATCTTCTTAAGCAGTCGGACGCAGGTAGAGGCGGTCCGATTCAAAACTCAAATAACTACTCATCGTCTTTGTACCAGGAGCTGTATTTTAAATAGTTGTTGGCAATGCGTTCGATTTCCCCCTTGCGTAAGCGTTTGGGCACGGGGCCAATTTCTTTCGCTGGCACCCCTGCCCACAGCGTTCCCGGGGTCAATTTCTTTCCTTGGGTCACGACCGATCCAGCCGCCACAATACATCCCTCACCGATCACGCAGTCGTCCATGACGATGGCGCCCATGCCGATGAGGACATTGTCCTCGACGGTGC
>MDSZ01216511.1_pt1 | contig 13636 bp, 7 predicted proteins | sample 811201 | NCBI WGS metagenome assembly MDSZ01 (sample SAMN05326647, study PRJNA326480) | marine metagenome | isolation source: seawater | place: Indian Ocean: North | collected 2010
CTCCATCTTTCACTTTAACAATACTATGAGTTTTGGTTAACTGTTTAAAAGTATTATTCGGATCTTCTTTTTCACGAACCGCTATAGTAAAATCTAATGGATCTTCGTCATACGTTAAACTACTACTATTATGTAGTGTTATATTTCGAGTATTATTTGTAACATCTACAAAGTTTCCGTCTATACCATCTCCAGTCACATCACTAAAACCGCCTCCGGTCACTTTTACTTGAGGTTTTTTAAAGCCCACGCAATCAACCGTCATAGTTAAAGAAGTAAATGTTGTTGTTTGACTTCCATTCGAATCATAGTTAATAACATTTCTATTTGTAGTAATAATTAAAGAACGGCCAACAGTTTCTAAATCTGGTTTTAACTCTAAGAAAGATAGCCCACCATTACCACCGCCTAATCCATATGCTCCTGCACCGCTATTTCCTGCCGAATGATAGGCAACTGCTGCAATTAAAAAGTCATTTTCATAATCAATGTCTAATTGTTGTTTGGAAATTGCTTGACCAGTAGCATCACTTGTTTTCCAAGGCCTATCTAAGTATAGAATGGTATTACTCTCTACCCAAGCTACTTTTCCTGCAAAAGATGCTCCGATTTTGATAACTTCTGGAACTTTTAATGCACTAAACCCGCTTCCCACCACTTTTCTTGAGTTTTGATACACTGAACAAGTGCCTAAGCTTGTCCATATACTATTCGCATCATTTACAAATCTTGTACCATCGTACCAATACCCAATTCTTTCCTGAAAAGTACTAGTATCATCTCTAAATACAACTAATTTTAATGCATCAGCATTTGGACTCGCAGCATCCACAGCACTATAGTCCATAAATACATAGCCCCAGTCATATTCGTTACTTGCTCCTGTTTGTTGTGGCCAGTCAGAGTCAGCTAACGCGGTGCAGGATAATGACCAAGAATCAGCATCCGCAGTAGTATTTCGAGTAGCTTCTATAGCAGAAGCGGTATATGGTAATACAGCATAAGAATCACTAGTAAACTTCACTTTACCCTTATCGGAGCCATCTTTTATCATTTCTAAATCTTCGCTACAATAAGCTCCTTTTATAATTCCTTGATGCCGTTCCCAATTACCACCAAAAATATCTTCTATTTGAATATCAGCATAAATTCGTTCTGACTTTCTATCCTTACGACTAATTGTACGAATTCCTACAGTATGTAGCCCATCTGGAATATTATTAAATCTAAAAGCAGTTCTACCTGGATTAACTGTAATTACTGGATCATACCCAGTTTCGCCTCCAAAAGTATGAGAAATTTCATAACCACCCAAATGTTCATAAGTTGTAGAAATTCCAGAAGTTCCTGCATCATCGGGTGGATCCCATGAAACAATAATTTCCTCTCCAGGCCTGTTAGGTAATGGATCTCTGAGAACCCGTAGTGCTTTTGGTGGAGGAACCTCAATAGTTCCTTCTGGAGCGAATACAGGATCAGGAGTATCTAAAATAAATTCACTATCTACTGCATCAAACTTTGCAGGACTATACTCTACTGCTGTAATATCAAATTTACTATTATCTTCACTAATACTAACTATTTTATACTGGCTGTAAGATCCTTCTGTAACAAGAGTAGATCCGCTTACAATTTGTTTTATTGCCCAAACTGCTCCAGTTGCTGGAGTTTCAGAAAAAGCTGAAGAAATAGGAATAGTATTACGCCCCTCTGAAGTAGTAGTACTTCCAGTTGTTAAAGTTCGTTCCTCAACTACGGTTTCATTTTGATATTGTAATTTTAATAAATTTCCACTTGTATCTACTGCACTCTCTACATTTTTTTGAGTAGTATCTTCACTCGCATTTAAAAGAGTAGTTACTGAACCTCCTACTGTTGCTTCTGTAATTTGATCTCCACGACTATAACTAACATTTCCTCCCGAAGTAGCAATAGTAGCTGAATCCTGCTGTAAAAGTACTGCTCGTTTAGGAATAATAACTCCAATGGTATAAGTATAGCCACCAGAAAAGTCACTAGCAATATCCCTATCAATAGTTATAGCTGAGTTGGTACAACTATGAACTCGTCCACCGAAAGCTATTTGAAAATCGGATTCATCCTGAACATTTACAATATCTCCAGGTACTAAAAATGCTGCATTCATTGATGTCGTGAACGATACAAGTTCTGTCTGATTAATCGATGTCCATAGTTTCCATCTACCGTATCTTCTTGCCTGTCCTTCAGAAGTGCAACCGAAAGCCATTGCTTTTTCAGTTTTTATAGTACCTGTTTTTATTTGATTTTCTCGATCCTCAACTAGTAAAGGTTCTAGCTTATAATCTGCTTCTGGGTTATTCCAACTTACAATGATTCTATTTACTCGTGTTTTCTCTCCGGTACTTTGGTAATCAAACTTACCGTCTTCAACATTAGCACGAGTAAAAGTATAAATAGGTTCTTTTTTCTCATCAATTACTGGAAAAAACTTAGAATCTGACCAATATAAGATTCCTCTAAAAACAGTAGCCATATCCTTTAATACTTTATAACAATCAGTAGCTTTTGTTAAATAGATATTTGCTCTAAAACGTGGTTCTGTTCCGCCCTTTCCATCAGGAACCAGCTCATCACAATATTTTGAAATTTTATACAAAGAATACTTATCAATATCACTTGTTTCTAAGTAATCACCTAACCCATACCTATTATTTGTTAAAATATCATAAAATACCCATGCTGGATTATCGGTATAAACTTTCTCTGCTCTAAAATTTCCATCCCAGAACTGGTTTGTACTCTCTACAGCACCTGTGCTTACATTTCTCTTATATAACGAAGCTAACCCATCATTCTCTTCTCGTGTAATATAATTAGACGGAACTAAAACTTTCATTCCTTGGCACTCATATGTACGTGTTGGCACATTAGAAAAAGCTTTGGTGCTAAAGCTTACATTTGCATATGCAGTATAAGGAAAATGAAGTTTTTCTTTTATAATTCCTATAACTGCTTGAATATTTGAAGTTCCAACAATTTTATGGTCTGATTTTCCTGTATATCCAAACCCTGGATATTGAGGAACACCTGCAGGATTACCGTCATTATAATCACTCTTAGTCATTCGAGTTATACGAATTTTAAACCCATTAAAAGGTTGATATTGCTCCAAATTAATGCGCATCTCAAAAGATACAGAGTTTAAATATTGACCTCCGTGACCCCAAACATCTACACCTCCAGCTTTTTGCCCCCCTACAAGAGTTTGATAGGCATCTCCACCGCCGCCGCCTCTATCAACATGCAGTTCTATTTTATAAGCTGCTCCTGCGTTTAATTTTTTACCTTTTTTCTCGTCTTGTCCATACAAGCCGTTTGGATATATTAAAAGAATTTTTACTTCGTCAATAAGACTTGCTTGAGCTCCTGAAGCGGTAATAACTTTACCACTATCCCCTTCCTCTAAATTACCTCCAGGAACTGTTAAGCTTACTGCGGATACTCCTGTACCTTCTATACTTGGAAGGGGCTCTTGATCAAGAGTGCCGGGGTTAAAATGAAACCCTGCACCATCATATTTAGCATTTTTCTCTCCCGTATTCGCAGAGGTGTCCCCTGTAGACGTGTTTACTAAAGCTGTTGTAATACCAAACGGGTAAGCAGTCCCAGGACTAGAACCGCCTATAGGAGAAGCATTTGCCAACGTAATAGTAGAGCCAGAGATAGAAGCAATTTCTAAAAATAAATCTAAAGTAAGAACATGGGCCGCATTGGTAGTCTGATCATTATCGGACCAAAGTAAGTTGGTACCCATCATACCTCTAAAAACAAAAGTACTAGTTGCTTGTCCATCGGAAGATATATCGTCTAAAACTCCCTTTAAAATATGCCCGCTAGCTAACTTTAAGTTACCCATAACAGTACCATCAGTAATTTTCCATGATAAATTATTATAGGAGAGGGTAGTATCGGGATGGTTCCATTCATCTTGAAAAGTATCACCAGAAGTTCTAGTTAAAGTAACCTTTCCTCCCATAGGAATACTAAAATAAGCACTACTATTATTAATTAAAGATACGGCTCCTGAAGTAACATTTATAGTATAAGCATCTTCAACAAGTAAATATTTTTTTCCTTCAACACCTGCTTTTATATTAAAAGTATTTCCTTTTAAAGATACTGGCGCACTTGTAGATCCTGTGGTTAAAGTTACCTCAACACCTTCTGGAGAGGAATAAGCAGTTTGATCAGCACTCATTAATGTATCATTGTTTACAAAAACACTAGCTCCACCTTCTACTAATCCAGCAATGGGACCTTCTGAGATAATATCTGTTATTACAACATTTTGTTCTGTGTTACCAGTTTTTGATGATAATATATCATTTTTCTGGTCTTGCAAACGTCTATCTAGTTGTGAAAATATACTTGGCATAATTTATCTCTGTACTGTAGTAGTAGAACCAGTAGTGGTTTCTGGGGCTCCTGAGCCTCCTCGGCGAGATATATAAGGGCTATTTACACCCATATTAACACCCGCCATTTCAAACCCTACAGGCTGTCCTGGAACTCGTAATTTTCCATATAATACTGGTACTGGGTCACCTTCAACTATATTTTGTGCTGCACCGTTAAATAAGTAACTAGACTCCCCATCTTTATCTGTGGAAGGATCTGGGGCGAACATCTCCATAATTCCAGCCATTGCTAGACTTGTTGCTATTCCGATAGCTGTTAAAGCTGCTAGTCCTTTTAGTAGTTCGAACCCACCAGCTAAACCTCCACTAGCAGTAGTCATTCCGCTTAGTGCTGGACCAATACCTCCTGGTATAAGAATATTAGCAACAATTATCACTGCAATAGCAGCTAAAATTTTTCCAACTCCTTTTGAACCATGTGGCACGGGAGTAATAGTTATATCTCCTTCGCTGAAAGGAATTAGTAACTCTTCGTTATAATCAATTTGATTTCCTGCAACATCAATAGTAAACCCGATCTCATTATTAGCACATTCAACAAGATAAGATTTAAAGTTAGAATAATTAGCATCAAGGCAGGAGAAAACGTCTTTAATGGCTGGTGCATTCATAGAAAAACCAGTTCCAAACTTATGTCCCATTTCTCCTTCTAAATAAATATTACGCATCATAACGGTAAGCCTTCACTAAATACTTGTGCCATGTAGGAAATAAACTTTCTCTACAGGATAATCGATTAACAGCATGGTGATAAAAACACTCATTTCCAATATATACTCCACAATGGTTTCCAATATTATTTAATACGTTAAAAATTAAAACATCATTTATTTTTAAGTCACTTAAAGGAACTGGTTTATGGCTCCATTCAGAAATAATTTCATCCGTAAAATAATCTAAATCTTTTTCCCACCAATCATCTTCAAACAAAGCTCTAGGAGGAATATGTATTTTTTGAGTTTGTAAATAGTCTCTTAAAGCTTCAAAACAATCTTTTACACCAAACTCATACTCTCTACCATATAAATCTATAGTATTTGTTTTCGGTTGTACTATTTTTAGTTCCATATCGGGATAACTAAAAATATAATAAGGTATTCCTACAGCATTGCAATACTTTATATCAATCTCACTCGGTTCTGGTGTTGCATCGGGATGACTGTGTACAATTCCTACTATATCTGTCGTCCTTTTTAATTTTAAATACTCTTGCGAGTCTAGTATAAAATCTTCGTCATCTTCTGCAACATTCGTACAAGGAATATACTTCTTTTTTCCTTTTACAACACTAAAAACTCCACAAGCTTCTCTTGGATATTCTTTTGCAAAATGCTCTTCTAACTGCTGTACATTCACTATCTAAACTTTCTACTTCCAGGAAAGCCACCAAAAGGCAGACTTATATAAGAATTTAAATCAGCATCACAACGAGGAACAGTAGCACTTAAATCATTAGTATTTCCAGTTAAGAATGGAACGGCTTGATATCGTCTTTTGCAAGAAGTTAAAAGTTTTCCACAAACGTCCCCACGAACCCAGTAACGAGTATCAGTTCCTGGAGTTTTAAAGTCACTACTACTTTGATTACGTACACACCGCCAAATAGTATATGTGTCTGCACTTCCATGACCTACATATGGATTTTTTCTAAAATCGGGTGGTGAGCCTGTATCAATAGTATACGTAGTACTGCTATTCCATCCTGAGAATGTTCGTACTATTTGCCAAAATGCACTACTTTCTGAAGGAGTATTTCCTGTATTGCTGTCTGCCTCCGATCTCCAAAATAATCCTCCATTAGAAACATATTCACTTTTTCCATAAGTTGTACTACTACTATAAGCTCCTTTCCATGCTGTACCTGTGGAACCCGTTAACTGTGAGGCCAATACTAGAGGCTCATCGTCTCCTGTGAAATAAAAAGAGTATTGTTCTCCACTACTATCTTTTACTTGCTTAGATAGTTTCCAATAACAAGCACCCGCATCTGGATCAGAATCACTCCATCCTTGGTATACCCAAGGACAGTACTTTCCAATTACTGTTCGATTTGGGATTCTAACTCCTGCTAAATCAATAGGAGCAGCTAATTCTAACTCTACAAACATGAAATTTTTAGAAGAAATTCTGTCTATAATATAAGTATCTTTGTTGAATTCTTGTGCTGTTACTCCACTTCCACAATACTTTTCTAACGTCCTTCTTCGTGTAAACCTTGCCCCGATTAAATCTTCAAGTGTGAAGTCATTTGCTAACAGAACATCTCCATCTATAGTAGCATCCCAGGTACCATCGGTCATTTGGGTTTTAAATGTATTACTAGTTGTCTTTAAAATTGATTCAACATTAGCTATTTGTACGGTGGGGCGCGGCATAGCTCCATCAGTTTTTATTTCTATACCATCTAGCATAATAGGAAGAGTAATATAAGTATTTCCATCAAAAATTATATCACTATTAGTATCTCCATTCTCTAAATCTTTTTCCGAATGAAAATATAACGTATTGTTAGAGCCTGACCCTATTTTTATTTCATATAAACTTATTAGGCCGCTTGTAACTTCTAACGATTGAACATCTGTTGCAACTACATCACTCATGTTTCAAATACTCTTTTGAATTTAGCATTAATATTATAATAACTTCCGTTTGAATAGTTTACAGACCACTGACTACATAGAACTTTTATACTTTTCTCGTTTGGATTTGTAAATGTTACAGTTTCATTATTACTTATGGATTGAGCACTATCTAGTACAATCAAATTATTCGTTAAATCTATAGTATCAACCTTAATAGTTCCTGAACTTCCTGACCAAGTTACTGTAGCTCCCTGACTAATCTCTAAGTTATTTGTAGCTGCATGTAAAGTAACATTTTTAGAGCTACTAACTGCTCCATTAACGGTTGCGGTAACAGTGCTAGTTGAATTAGTATCTGGAACTGTAAAATTAAATGCACTTACTCCCTTTTGTGCTTGAAAAAAGGCATCAATATCATCTGCATCCTCTTTAGTATGGTTATTAAAAGTTACACTGTACTCTTCGGCATTTGAATTTATTCCATCTACTATTCGTTGTTGATAACCATCTCCGAATGATATCATTCTTACTTTAGGAGTTGTAGCCTTAGAAAGAGATTTATCAGGTCTAATCTTTTTTGTAGTTATATTAGTTGCTATAAATCCTATTGCCATTATGCTGCTCCATAGGGACTTAATATACCCCCTGATCGTTTTTGAAATTGCAATTCTTTTTGCACTGCAGCGGCTACAGCTTTTCCTAAGTTCTGGCCTACTGCGTCACCTTGAGTATCGACTGCATCACCACTACCTCCTTGTCCCATGTTAACATTTACTGTCACATTATTTATATTTCCTGCTCCTCCTTTTAAGTCTACAGGAATTGAACGATTATTCGGCAAAGGTACTACTGCTTCTGTTCCGTGTAGAATTGCGGGATACCCCGATAAGCCTCCTCGAGCAATGCCTCCAGTACCCATAGAGTATTTTGGAGGCTTAATAACCCCGCCGTATCTGGCTCTTCTAACGGAGGAGTAAAGCGGGTCAGCCGGAAGTTGATTACCTGGAGTAAACTGTAATTGGTTGCTTGGGGTTAGAGAGCCAGAAGAAGTGGTGGTGGTGCCGAATCCAAACATCTTAAATACACCTATTGCAGCTTCGAGTAGTTGTATTGCTATTAATTTTGAAATGACCTGTGATAATGCTTGTAAAACACCTATTGCCATTTGCTTAAAGGCATCCTTTACTTTCATCGTACCTTGAATTACACCATCAAAAGCATTAGTCATACCATCTAAAAAGGAGTTAGAAACTGCACTTTGTATTTTTCCTAAAGCGCTAGACTCCCGCTGTAATTTTCCAACCTGTGCATCGTTTAAGTTTATTTTGTCATTAATAGTTTGAATATCTGCAAGTATTTCTTTTTGAGTTCTGCCTTGCCCATGCTGCTCCCTAATGGCCAGCTCCCTGCTTAAGCGTCCTAGTTCTACTTGAAGTTGCTGCTGCTCTACAATTTTTGTTTCAAGGTCTAGTCGTTCATTTAACCACGATGCATAAGCTTGAGGGTATCTCTCATTATTAATTTTTTGTATATTAACTTCATTGAGTTTTCGTTTCTGATCTTCGAGCATCTGTAGCTCTGTTTCCAATACTTCTTTAATAGTAGACGAACCACCATACATCTCAAGAGCTTTTTCATATTTTTTCCATGCATCAGTAGTAATACCTAACTCGTCGGCCAGACTCTCTGCACTTCCAGCGGTTTTTTCCATAGTACTAATAACCTCTAACTGCTCATAAACACTTTTACTAGAGAAGTCACTTATATTAGTAATTTGATCCTTTAAGGAGTTAATTGAGGCGGTATAGTTTCGATTAAGTTTTTCAACTTCTAATGCTGCACTTAAATCATCCTCTTCCAATGCATCTGCTAAAACTGGGGATAAGTTTCTTAAAGTATCTAAATTGAGTTTTGTACCTAGATCTTGTAGAGCCTGTTGTACAGTTACTCTATTATCTGCTGCTGCTATCATTCTGGCTTCTTGTATTAGATCAGAAATGCCGAGTGTACCTATTCCTTGAGCCCTTTGCTTACCCAGCTGAGCCGCTGATAATCCATCTTTTCCTAATCCCTCTACAATACCTGTTAAATCTTTGGCAGCTGTGTCTGCATTGCCCATTAGATTTTCCATTCTCTCATCTAAACGTCTGAGATCATTTTCAGTTTCTTCTATAGCTGCCCAGCCTCCTTCTTCTGACATTTTTGCGCGGGTATCTTCTAACTGTTTTAGAAATCCTTCAGAAAACGTGAACGGCTCTACTACTGTAGGCTTTCCTTCTTCTACGCCCAAAAAATCTCCAATTTTAGTTCCTGCTAGTATTGAATTTAGGCCTGAAAAAGCACTGTTTACTAGTTTGACTGCCATATTTAAAGCAAATTCTAATCCTTTAACCATTCCACCTAACATTGCTACAATTCGTTTTGATACTGTTTCTGGTGCTTTTGCCATTTCTGTAAACATATTTAAAATGGTTGTTGCTACACCTAAGATCATTGTAACTTTCATTGCTGCACTAATAGCTTTTCCAGCGATATTAGCAGCTTTTGCAGCAGCTTTAAAAGGGAAAATTATTCCCGAGTATATAGCCTTACCAGTACCTTTTATTACAATCCAACTACCTTTTACTGCATTTTTCATTTTATCTGTTGCTCGTAAACTCTCACGAGTCATATCCTCAAAGGACTCTTTAAAGTGTTTGAATCTTTTTATATCCTCGCCTTTAAAAATACCAGATACAATTTTTCCGTGTTTTCTATATTGCTGTTCAGCTCGTTTTAACGCCTTCGCTAACTGAGTTTTATCTCTATTTGTTAACTCTTCGCCCCTTCCCATCTTATCAATAAGAGCACTTTTACCTGGGTTAGCTTTAGACATTTGCCCAGCAATGCCATAGCTCTTCTTCTTAGCTGCTGCTGCTAACTGCTCTTGTTTTAGAATTACCTTGTCTAATTCTGACTTATAATTTTTCCATTCATTTATAGTATCCTTTATACCAAAATTAGTTACATTACCGAAATTCCTAAATTTTTCAGTAAGAGATTCCACTCCTGGAATAGTTTTAATAATAGAAACAGCTAAAAGACCAAAAAGTGTGGCTGCAACAGTTGCATTTTCAGCTACAAAACTGGCAAAAGACTCGAAGGCAGGAAGAATTGCTTCAGTGACTTGTTTAATTATGTCCTCAAAGGTTTTTTGAAGTTTTACAAAGGGGTTACTTAAAGCTTCTGCTTCACCAAACTGATCATTTAACTGTCGTTGGGTTTCAACAAGAACTGCTTGGCTTCGTTCAGCTGCAGTAAGTTCTTTAACATTTTTACCGATAGCATCAGCATATCTTTTAGTTGCTGTTTCTAATCGTAAAGTAATACCTAATTCGTCCAAAAGTTCTGGTTCTGCCTTTGAAGCACCACGAACTAATCGATCAAATGCGTCTTCAAATCCTACTCCTAATGCTGCTGACGCTTTTCTGGCTCCAACAGCTAAATCTTCCATTTGTTTTGGAGAGAATCCTTTTGCAGCTCCCATTGCAGTTGCTGCAGCAGCTTCCCTAAAGCCTAACATACCATCAGAAGCTTCTCTCAGCCTCTCTGTCATACTCCCTAAAGCTGTACCAGTAGTCTGGGCAAAGCCCACTTGAGATTTTTGTAGATTTGCAACATCAGCAGCTCGCTTAAAGAAATTAAACGCAGCTGTTAAAGCAAAAACGTTAGCTGCTAAAGTTGCATAAGCAGGTACAAGACCCCCGCTTATACCTTGCATCATTTTTGCATTGTTTTTTGTAGCATTTGCAGAAGTAGCTGCTGCACCTTTTAAATTACGATCGTAGCTACGAGACGAAACGGCTGCTTTCTCCATTCCAGCAGCTAAAGCCTGTTGGTCAAGTGCTATTCTCTTAGTAGAGCCCTTGTCATCAACAACTATATCTACAAAAACTTTATTTCTGGCCATTAACCTTTCACATTATGGGTGTAATTTTTTCCACCGCCGTGCTTAGCTTCGCTAGCTTTTCGTTTTCTCTCTGCTTCTTCGTGCCTTTTCTTAGTAACAAAAGCATCGTACATCTTCATAAAATATAATGTTTCTGTCTGCTGTAATTTATTTAAGTCGTATAGCTTAAATAAATGTTCCGCTTCTAACCAATTTTTTCCTAAATAGGTTCCTGACATACCGTCCCATCGATCAGAAATATAACTGCACATAAAAAATGCCATCTGAACTTCCTCCGGAAAAGATGAGGAGTCAAGTGGCATTCTTTTGGGATCAGGTTCTTCGCCTAGTTCTTCACATATACGAACATATTTCTCCCAGTCTAAACCAGAAGAAGTTTCGTTTACATACCGTTCAAGTAGAAATTCAATTTCTTCTACTTGTTTCTGGTAAAATTTTCCAGATCACCTACTGTTTCAGTTACCCAAGAATCGAAATCGATTCCATTTTGCATTAGTAGCTCTGCGTTTTCAGTAGTGTACGGTAAACAGTCCTCAGCATCAAGGTTACTAATATCCACCAAAAGAAGCTCTTCTAAGTATGAATACTTTAAACCTGACCAACCTTTTATTACTGCTTTACAGTACTCGGTAAGGAATTTATCATCATCTAATTCTTCTATAGGTTGACGAGTTTTCTTGTCCCACTTAGTTGTTAAACATTTTTTACGAAGTTTTAATAATCCTTCGCGGGCTAAGTGACACAGACTAACTGAAAATCCCTCGTAACCAGGGAAGTCAATCTTAACAGTTTTACTTGGAGTCATTAGACTCGCTAGTGATACGGGTTCTTTCTTTGCTTCTGCCATGAGATAAATCCTTATTTAAAAATTAAATTATACTAAATAACACACGAAATGTCAAGAATTATTTTTGGAGGGTGAGAGGAAAAAGGGGCCGAAGCCCCTTTAAACTTAGTAAGAAGAGGGTGGGTAGTATCGAATCTGAGAAATTTCATCAGCAGCACCGAAGTCAGTCGGTAATGCTTCAAAACTTGTCTCGAGAGATATAATATCCTCTACTTGGTGAGTTGGTACTGTAATATGACAAGTTGGGAAAGTAATTGCAAATGCAGGATCTGGTTGAACCGTATCATCATCTGCAGCAGTCTTTCCACCAATAAACATGGTTACTTTAAATTTGTTTACAACTTTACCCATTGCACTTTCACTTACCAAATCATTAAAGAATTGTCGTGAAGTACCATTTGTAAGGTCGCTATCGTTTAAAGTAATATAACAAGTTGCCGTACCTGTAGCAGATCTTGTACCTGTTACGTGTTCTAGCGGCTTGTTAATAGCACCAAGTTCTTCCGGTACTAGATATGTAATATTGTTAGCAATAGTAAAGTTTCCTCCAGTTAATACAAGACTATATTTACCATTAGCAATAGTACCAGAATCATCAGTATAACTACCATCCGCGGGGATAGACACCAAACCAGTTGAGGCATGTCCAGTTTCCGCATGAGCTTTTGTAGTATATAACTTAATATTGTTCGAGTCAACTACATGCACAAAGTGATGAGTATCGTTTAAATCTGTTACATTTGCACAGCCAGTAATATACACCTGATCTCCAGTTGTAAATCCATGTCCTGTAACAGTAATACGATCATCAGTTCCATCATCAAGTGTAGTAATTACATCATGATTACCTGGGAAAATTGTAGGAACTTTATCGGTTGCAACTGCAGCTTCAATCTCTACAGAAGTCAATCGGTTTCTAATAAAGTTCTTTGTACTATTGGTTGCTTCATCGATCGCTTGAGTAGTAGTAACAACACCACTAGATGCACTTGCTTCTGCTGTATTACCAAGGACTAGATGAAAGGCTCGACCGTTTTCATTATCAGTATCGATAAATACATCCCCACGAGTTATTGCACCCCCATCTTTGGTTGTAGCATTATAAGCGGGAGCAGTTGTTCCTTCAATAACATTTCCAGAATAATCTTGAACTTCTTTGGCGAAGCCCGTCCAATTCAAAGTAGCAATACCGTCAACATCAAAGTCAATACTAACTTCGTTTACGACAGCTTCTGGAAGTCTATACACTAAAGGATTACTTGTAGCTGTATCAATCCAAAACCATAACGTAAATGAATTTAATGCTGATCTGTTGGATTCTGTCAGTTCAATATTTGAAAAATTAGGTGCAGGAGTTAAAACATCTCCTCCTGAAACTTTTGGATTTGTAGTTCTAGTAAATTCAGAGTTATTACCTGCTAAACCAGACCATGTATCTGCTCCAAACATTGATGCCCAAAGAACTTCTTCAACTGCATGAACATCTGTGCCAGTTCCATCAGCTCCTAAAAATCCTGCTGCTACATTACTTCCTAGTGATTTAAAAGGTCTAATATATGTACTACATGACCACTCTGCTGGTGCAAGAGAGTCAGTAAACATACGACGACCTCGACGTGAGATGCCTGCTGTACTTTCCATTTCAGCAAGCGTTATTTCAGAAGTATTAGTTGTTTGGGAGAAGCTGTATCCGTCTAATACTGGTATCTCCCATATACCTCCTTTACCAAGGTTTGCCGTAGTTTCGTCATTATCTCCAGAATTACGAAACTGGACAAACATCCTAGTATCACGGCTA
>MDSZ01077179.1_pt1 | contig 13635 bp, 15 predicted proteins | sample 811201 | NCBI WGS metagenome assembly MDSZ01 (sample SAMN05326647, study PRJNA326480) | marine metagenome | isolation source: seawater | place: Indian Ocean: North | collected 2010
CATATTTAAAATTAAACCATTTTTTTAAATTTTCCAATAACTCTAAATTTTTAGACTTGGTAAATGCATATGGAGATAAATTTTTATCTTTACCTTGATTTCCTAATGAAGCTGATGTTGCGCTGTATATAAGTTTAACTTTGTTTATTAAACAAAAATTGAAAACTGCGTTTGTACCAATCGAGTTTGAAGACAAACATTTATCCATTTCAATAAAACTCTGATAAATTCTAGCGAACTCACCAAAATGAAAAATTGCATTAATTTTTTTTGGTTTTTTTAAAATTGATGATATATTTTTCGTATGTGACTTTAAATACTTTACCCTACTACTTTTGATATGGTTTTTTTTAGATCCAGAACTGTAATCATCAATTGATACAATTTTATAACTAGTTTTTCTTAATAACAGATTAATTAAATTGGAACCGACAAATCCTGCGCCACCAGTCACAACAATAATATTTTTTTTAATCATATTTTTAATTGTTAATTTTTTTTAAAAAATCTTGATATGTAATATCAAAACCTTTATTTAGTGAAATTTTTGCTTTCCAGCCATATTTTTTTGCAAGACCAACATCTAAAACTTTACGATAAACACCATCTGGTTTTTTTCGATCGTATTTAATTTTTACTTTTAATTTTAGTTTTTTTATTAAAAAATTTACGTAGTCCTTAATTCTCATATCTTTGCCAGTACCTATATTTATCAAAGTTTCCTTGGTTTTTTTTTTCATAAAATAAACACATGCGTCTGCAATATCGTCAACATAGATCAGTTCTCTGAGAGGTTTTCCACTTCCCCAAATATGAAGAAAATTTTTTTTTTTTATTTTACATTCATGTGCTTTTTTTATTAATGCCGGAAAAAAATGAGAATTTAAAGAATGATAATTATCATTAGGCCCATAAGCATTTGTAGGCATCAAGCAAACATAGTTAGTTTTATATTGTTTGTTATAAGCTTGACACATTTTAATTCCCGCAATTTTTGCCACAGCGTAAGGTTCATTGGTTTCCTCAAGTTTTCCAGTTAAAAGATAATTCTCTTTTATAGGTTGTCTTGAGTTTTTTGGGTAGATGCAGCTAGAACCAAGAAAAATAATTTTTTTAACGTTATTTTTAAAACTACCATGTATTAAATTATTTTGAATTTGTAAGTTTTCATAAATAAAATCAGCACCATGAATATTGTTATGATAAACTCCACCTACTTTTGCAGCAGCAATAATTACAATATCAGGCTTTTTTTTTTTAATAAATTTAAAAACACTGTTTTGATTCAATAAATTAAGTTTTTTTTTATCAATTGTAATTATATTGGCATATTTCTTATTAACTAATTTTCTTAAAATTGCAGAACCAACTAAACCTTTGTGACCAGCTAAAAAAATTTTCATAAAACTAAATTTTATTTAATTCAGAATCAACCATTTCAGAAATTAATACATCTATGCTTGCTTTTGGTTTCCAGTTTAACAACTTTCTAGCTTTTTTTGCATCACCTAGAAGATTATTTACTTCTAGTGGTCTGTAATACGCTTTATCACAAGCAATTATTATTTTTCCTTTTTCGTCAAATCCTTTTTCATTTACACCCTTACCTTTCCAAAAAATCTTCATATCTAATTTTTTGGCAACCTTATTGATAAAGTTTTTTACTGTTGTCTGCTTTCCTGTGGCAATTACAAAATCTTGGGGGGACTTTTGTTTAAGCATAAGCCACATCGCCTCTACATAATCTCTCGCATGTCCCCAGTCTCTTTTTGCGTATAGATTTCCTAAATATAGAACTTTTTGTTTATTAAATTTAATCTTGCACATTGCTTGAACTATTTTTTGAGTAACAAAAGTTTCTCCTCTTCGAGGACTTTCATGATTAAATAAAATACCATTACAGGCAAACATTTTATAAGCTTCCTTATAATTTATTGTAATCCAATGGGCGTATAATTTTGCAACTCCATATGGACTTGCAGGGTGAAAGTTAGTTTTTTCATTCTGTGGAGTTTTTTCATTTCTACCATAAAGTTCAGAAGTGCCAGCTTGGTAATATTTTGTTTTTTTTTCTAATTTATTAAATCTTATAGCTTCTAAAATTCTTAAGGCACCTAGCGCATCTGCATTGGCAGTATACTCGGGTGACTCAAATGATACTTGTACATGAGATTGAGCAGCTAAATTATATATTTCATCTGGTTTAATTTGATTGACCAATCTAGTAACTAATAAAGAATCTGTTATATCTCCATAATGCAAAATCAGATTTCTTTTTTTAAGATGGGGATCCTGATAAATATGATCAATTCTTCCAGTATTTATTGACGAAGATCTTCTTTTTACTCCATGAACAACATAATTTTTTTTTAACAAAAATTCAGCAAGATATGATCCATCTTGACCTGTGATCCCAAAAATTATTGCTACTTTTTTCATTAAACTAAGAATTTTTATTTTTAATTCTTAAAAAATACTTAACAATTTCAATTAGTATAAGCAATCCATCTTTTAAAGCATTAACTTTTTTTTTTCCACCAATTCTTTTTCTCTCATAGCTTGGTAAGCAAATATACTTTAATTTAAACAATTTTGATTTTATTGGTAATTCAACACATATTCTAAAATCTGAATTCTGAAGGTTGAGTTTTTTGAGTGAAGAAGTTTTACCTAATATATAGGTATAAAGTATATCTGTTATCTTTAATCCAAACAATAGATTGCCAAGAAATGTAAAAAAATAATTTCCCACAAATGTAATTATATCATCATCCTCACTTCCACTTCCTGGTTTTTGATACCTAGAAGCAAAAACTAAATCAATATCTTCGCAGCAATTTTTCATTTCCTCCAAATATTTTGGATTCATTGATCCATCAGCATTAATTATACATGAAAATTTTGTTTTAGAATTATTTATGCCCTCAATTAATGCATTTCCATAACCATTATTCATTTGCTCAAAAATTTCGATTCCCTGAATATTTTCCAATGCTTTCTTTGTCTCAATATCTTCCTTTTGCAGTACTATCATCTTATGACAATGTATATTTTCTATTTCTTTTAAAAAGGTTGGTAAAGACTCTGCTTCTTTTTTTGCAGGTATAATTAAGGTAAGTTCATTCATACATTAAATTTAGAAAGATTTATTACAATAAATATATTCAAAAGTCTTTCTAAATTTCATTTTACATTTTAATATTTTATAAAAGTTATTTTTTATTAAGTAATTATGAATATCACTTAAATTATATTCCTTAATAAGCATATCATGGAAATGATGTTCAAAATAAATATATTTTACAAGTTTTATTGAATCACCTAAACCTTTAATAACATTAAAATCATACCCTTCGGTATCTATTTTTAGAATATCGATCTCATTAATGTTTGATTTTTTTAAAAAATTTTCCAATCTATCCATTTTAATTTTTATAATATTTATTTTATTTTTTTTATTATTAAATGGATTTAAAAAAAAAAATTTTTTTTTTGAATAATCAGAATTTTGATTTATTTCACTTACTGTAGAAGATTGAGTTTCAAAATGATCATTAAAATCTATTAATTTAGTTTCATTTCCTAATGCAATATTAAAAATTTTTAAATTTTTTATATTCTTACTCTTTCTCAAAAATTCATTGTAATTTTTTGGACTTGCTTCAAAAGAAATAATTGATTTGATATTAAAATTTTTATTGAACAAGTATACAGTTTCTCCATGATGAGCACCCACATCAATTAAAACTGAAATATCATATTTAAATTTATTTTTAAAAAAATTTATAATTTTTATTTTATTTGGTCTGTCAAACAATGAGATTATAAAGTGAAGAAATTTAATATACATAAAATTTTATTATTTATTATAAATTGAAACTACTATATTATTTTCTTATATGTCATTGATAAGTGTTATAATACCTTATTTTAACAAAAAACAATATATTAAGGAAGCTGTCAGCTCAGTTTTAAATCAAACATATAAAAACTTTGAGATAATAATAATCTACGATGACAAAAATTTATCAGACTATAATTACTTGCTGGATGAATTTAAAAACAAAAATAATATTAAAATATTTAAAAATAATAAAAATATAGGAGCAGGTCTCTCCAGAAATATTGGAATAAAATATGCAAAAGGTGAAATAATTGCCTTTTTAGATTCTGATGATTTGTGGCTACCTAACAAATTAGAGGATCAACTAAATTTCATGCAAAAAAATAAATATGATTTTACATTCTCAAACTATGAAAAAAAATTACTTAACGGAAAAATTATAACTGCTAAAGCTAAAAATATTTATGGTTACAATGACCTCTTAAAATCATGTGATATAGGTCTTTCAACTGTTATGATAAATAAAAAAATTATAAAAGAAGATCTTTTTCCAGATCTGGTAACAAAAGAAGACTACATGGCTTGGTTAAAAATTACTAAAGGGAATATTAAGGCATACAACGTAGAGAAAAGTCTTGTTATATGGAAACAAGTCAAAAATTCCCTATCTTCAAATTTTTTTCAAAAAATATTTGATGGATTCAAAGTTTATTACATTCATGAAAAATTTGATTTAATAAAATCTATCTTTTTTTTATTAAGATTAAGTTTGAACTCATTAAAAAGAAAATTTTAATTATTTAATTTATAATAGAAATTATACCCTATTAACTTTTTACACTTTAAATCTTTGATTGAATTTTTCTCCTCACAAATTGAGGTGTCATAAAAAAATATTTTTTTATTTTTTTTCATTGTAAAAAAACTATTTTCAATATTGTAAAAAGGACTTTTAATAGGATTAAAACCATAGATTCTATTTTCATCTACTAATCTATCTAAATTTCTTGAAGCGGATACAATAATTACAATAGAAAAAATTATTTTTATAGATTTGGTATAATTTTTTACCTTATATTTTAAATTAGACATCATAATTGAAATTGGAAGACTAAAAATAAGAAAAAATAAAACATATCCACCATACCTTAATGCTGGATGATTTATAAACCACTCAAAAATCAGAATTAACAATAATACAAAAAAATATTTATATTTATCAAAATTTTTGAGAGATATTTTTTTTACTTTAAAAATTGCAATCACAATGAATAAAGCAAATAAAGTACCTAATAAAAAATCTGACATTTTATTAAAAAAATAATTTTCTATCCAGTTAGATACCCAATTAAAATTTCTTAAATATTCTAAAAAATTTTCAACCCTATAATTTGGTGAAGCACCAGATTTTGACCAAATTTCATACCACGTCATTGCGTTTATTACATTTTCTTTTCCATAACCCCAAAAAAATAAATCAAAACAAGTATTAGCTACAGGATATAGAAGGCATCCAGAAGCAGCAATATTACTTATGATTGTAAGTAATAAAATTAACAAGCAAGTGAATATGATAGGGAAAACTTTAAGTATTTTTAAAAATTCATTAATCTTAAAAAATTTAAAATATATTAAAAAAAATAAAATTGAATAAAGAAAATAAAATGATTTTATTGATATTATTAATGTAAATAAAATAATTATTAATTCAAAAATATCTTTTTTAATTTTTTTATAATTGAATAAATCGATGGTTAAAATAAAAACTAAAAAAAATAAAATTTGCGCAGATCTGTCTGTTCCGTGTTCTGCTAATCTATAAAAAAATATATTTAAAAAAATAATTAAAAATATATTTAAAAAAAATGATGTGTTTAAATAATCATTTTTTTTTTTTTTTAAAAATATTCTCAAATAAAATAGTATTTACAAAAACAAATATACTTATTTGACCAAATTGATAAAAATAATCATTTGAAAAAACTGTTTTGAATAATGAATTAAAATAAAAAATAGAAGAAACATGATTAAAAGCTATGTCAAAATGGGAAATACCAAATTCAATTTTGTTCTCGGTTAAATTATTTATTAAACTTAGGTGGTAGTATGAAAAATCATCATGACCCTTAAAATAAAATAATGTTAAAAAGGATATTAAATAAGAAAATAAAAAATACTTTGATAAATTTATTTTTTTATAAAAAAAAAAATAGAAAAAAATTAATATTCCGATAATTATAAAAATTAAATTATGAATATTATTATGTGGATAAAAAAAATTTGTTAAGTATGAAATTAATATTGAAATTAAAATTCCAAATAGACCAATATAACCAATAGATAAATCTTTGTTTTGATATTTATTGAAGTTTGTAAGTTTAATTGAAAAAATTAACCCATAACCAATTATAGATGATAAGAGTAATGTATAAATTAATACAAATTTCAAAAATTCCATAAATTAATTTATCTAGTTATTTGTTTTTTTTTTAGAAGGTTATAAATGAATAAATAAAAACATATGTTTATAATTAAAAGAGTAATTAAAATTTCAGAACTATAGATAAAACTTGTAGCTAAAATAAAAATAATCAAATTGTAAAGGTTAATACTTAAAGAAGTAAATACATGACAGATCAAATCATTACTATTAATTTTCGATTTAATAAAATTATAGATAAATTGATGTAAATGAAGTACGTCTGGTTTATAGGTTTTTGAATTATAGACTGATCTTCTAATCATTGAAAATAAAAGTTCAAAACATGGATACCAAAGCAGAACAATAACAAAATATGGTGAAATAAAAATATTATTATAAGCGAAATTTATCAAATAAATACCTGTAAATAATGATAGAACATATGATCCTGAGTCTCCCATATAAATTTGGCCTGACATGTTAAGAATAAGAATTATTGTTAAAATTGTTGAAAGATTTATTAAGAATTTAATATCTACTCCTAAATTATTTCCAAAATAAAAAAATATTACTAAGTAAATTAACAAATAATATTTTATCATTAGTCCATTCATTCCATCAATAAAATTTCCCCCATTTGTTAAAACCATTAAACAAAATGCTACAAATAAAATATTTAAATAACCATGTGATAAAATTTTATCAATAAAATCAATTTTTGTTGTTTGAATTTCTAATCCTATTATTTTCGAAAAAAGAATAATTAAAATTAATTGCAAAAAAAATCTTAATCCTACATGGTTTAACTTTTTAATATCTGACATAAAACCAACTATAAAAATTAAAATTAAAAATAATAAAAAAATATAATCAGACTTAACTAATAAAAATTCATAAATTAAAAAAACCATTAAAAGAATTCCACCTATTGAATTTGTTTTTAATTTTGATGAAAATCGTTTATGTTTTTCAAGTTTATAATCAACTATAAAGTCATTTTTTTTGCAGAAATAAGTAAAGATTAAACTGAAGAGAATAAAAAAAAATATAAAATTAATGTTCATTTTTAGATTTCTTGTTTTAAACTTAAAATTGAGTCTAACACTTTAAAATGATTAAATATTGTATAATTCCTAGTTTTTTTTTTACTTAAAATAATCTTACTAAATTTATCCTTGTCACTATCAATCAAAAATGCATTTATTTTATCTACCAAATCTTTTTTGTTATTATTTTTAAATAAATATCCATTATTTCCATTTGAAAAAAATTCCTCTGGACCGTTTGGGCAATTTGAAGAAATTACATTTTTATTACAAAATGATGCTTCAACCATAACTGCGCCAGGATCTTCCCATAAAGAACTGGATATGACTGCTAAAGATTTTTTTATATAAGGATATATATTTTCTATGTGACCAAGCAAGTAAATATTATTTTTTAGATTGTGTAATTTAATATAACTCTCTAAATTTATTCTTTCCTCACCATCTCCAGCTATAAGTAAATTTAAATCTCTATTTTTTGTTAAAATCTCTGAAAATGCCTTTATTAATAATATCTGATTTTTTTGTTTAGTAAGCCTACCTATATTTAAGAAATATTGTTTATCATCAAAGGTAAATTTTTTTTTATATTTTAAATTTTTATTGATTTTTCTAATTTCTAAAATTGGATCGTATAAAATTTTAAGTTTTTTTTCAGAAAAAATATTCAATTTAATTAAATCTTTTCTTGTTTGATCTGATGGACAAGAAACTAAATAAATTTTTTTTGATGCCATTTTCCAGATTATTTTTCTGAAAAATGATAACTGTGGCAAACCTGAAATTCTCAAAATAAACCTCGTCTTAAAATTACTAAAAATTAACAAAAATATTGGAAGTGAAGTTAGTAGGTGGAAAATTAAATAATCAGGATTTTCATTTTTAATTATTTTTTTTAAAGAAAAAAATTTTGTAATAAAAATCAATATAAAGATTATTCTTGATTTTATGTAACCTGTAAGTGGCAAAAACTTATTTAAATAAATTCCTTTCATTTCAATTAGGTTTACACCAGATAAGGAAAGTTGACTCTTATATTTCGACCATTCTCCAATTACATTTATTATAGAAATACTTATAGGTTTTTTTGAATATGTTTTTAGAGATATTGCTGAATTTATAACATTCTTAATTGTTGCAACATTAGAAATGTGAGGGGACCAGTAAAAAATTTTTTTCATATTTGACACTTATTTATGTATATATTTAAATCTTTTAAAAATGCAAAAAATTAAAAAAAACTTAATTACAATTATAACTGTTGTAAAAAATTCTGAACAAACAATTGAAAAATGCATTCAAAGTGTATTAAAACAAAATTATGACAATATTGAGTATATTGTTATCGATGGATGCTCTAACGATAAAACACAAAATATTATTAATAAATATAAGGCAAAAATTAATAAAATTATAATTGCTAAAGATGAAGGAATTTGGGATGCAATGAATAAGGGAGTTAATTTAGCATCAGGAGATATTGTGGGGTTTCTTAACGCGGATGATTTTTATTATAAAAATTCTTTATCGATTGTAAATAAATATTTTGATGAAAATCAAATAGATTTTTTATTTGGAAGTGTAAAAAAATATAAATTATTGCATGGGTATAAACCATCAATTATAAAATGGAGTTTTGGATTTTATACATCTCATTCAGTTGGTTTTTTTATTAAAACTAAAAAACATCGATATGTAGGTAATTATAATTTAAAATATCTAAGTTCTGATTTGGATTTTTTTTATAAAATGATTACAAAATATAAACTTAATGGCATGTCTACTAAAAGAAATGAAATTTTGGGTGAGTTCACCAGTGGTGGTTATTCTTCAAAAATAAATTACATTGACCATCTCAAAGATTTAAATCAGATACGAATTGATAACGGTCAAGGATATATTTTTGTTTACTTTTTATATTTTATAAAAATCGTAAAAAAACCTTTAAAATTTTTTAGGGCTTTAAAAAATAAATTATAAAGATTTATTCATTTTTTTAAAATCTTCAAAACTTGAATGAGATTTATCTCTAGTAGATAAAATAGGTTTTTTAGTTATCCACTTAATTTTCAGTTTTTTGTCATTATACATTATACCTGACTCATTAGCTGCATCTCTATACTTTTCTAAATGATATATAACTGCACACTTCTCTGATAAACATTCATATCCATGAGCGTAAAATTCTGGAACAAACAAAATATCCCCTGCATTTAAAATAAATTTTGAAACTTTACCAAAATTTGGTGATTTTTTTTTTAAATTCACTACAACATCCAATATCTTGCCATCAACAACATGGATCATTTTTGTTTGCTTATTTTTTAATTGAAAATGCAATCCTCTAATTACATTTTTTTTTGACTTTGCTAGAGCTGTAAATTTAATACTAAGACCATTAATTTTTTTTAGATAAATTTCTTGAAAAGATCCTCTTTTATCTACAAATTGTTTGGTTTTAATTTTTACTGGTCGATTTATATACTTTAAATTGATTTTCTTCATTTTAAATTAAATTTGTTTAATATACCTATAATAATTAAAATTAATACAAGGAAGAATAAAAATTCATATAAAATATAATTTAATTGACTATATTAATAAATTAATCATATTTAGGCCAAAAAAAACAAATATTCTTTAACCTTTGAAAAAAAAAATTTTAGTAACAGGTAAATCAAGTAGATTTTGTAAGTTCTTACAAAAAAAATTAAGCGCTAAAAATACAATTTTCACATCAAAAAAAGAATTTGATATTTTAAATTTTAAACAAATGAAAAATTATTTAAATAAAAAAAAAATAAAATATTTGATACATGTAGCGGGATTATCAAGACCAATGTCAATCCATGATAAAAACATCAGTGAGAGTATAGATTTAAATATAATTGGAACAGCAAATATAGTTAAAATTTGTAAAAAATTTAATATTAAGCTGATTTTTATATCATCATCTTATGTTTATCCTGGTAATAAGGGTAATTATTCAGAGGAGTCTCCCCTAAAACCATTTAATAATTACTCATGGTCTAAACTTGGAGGAGAGTCTTCTGTTCAAATGTATAAGAATTCTCTAATTTTAAGAATATGCATGACCGATTATCCTTTTGTTCATAAAAAAGCGATAAAAGGTGCCTCTACAAGTTTTACATTTAATAAAAATGTGGCTGAACTTATTCCACATTTGCTTGATCAAAAGGGAATACTCAACGTGGGAGGAAAAAAAAGAGATATCTACGATTTTGCAAAAAAATTTTCTTATAATAAAATTTCAAGTATAAATTACAAAAAAATTCCGAACTTTCCAAAAGATAGTTCAATCAATTTGAATAAACTTAAAAATATTATCAAAAGAAAAAAACTTAAAAAGTTAAAAGTTATAATCTAAATATATATTTTAAATTTATTTGCCAAAGTTTTTATTTAAATAAATTGAATAAAGTAGTATCAATGAATGAACTGGTAAAAATAACCGATCAGAGCTACTTATGGTCATAAAGTACTTCATCTCAAAAACATTATTTGGAGAACCCTCTGAAAGAATAAAGATCAATAAGAGAAGTAAACTATATGACAAAATAGTAAAAAAAATAAAGCTTAATTCTCTATTAAATAGTTTTTTATTAATAATTATTTTATTAAGACCTTTATCTATATAAATATATTTACTTAAAATAATAAAAACTATCGCAAGGGATAAAAACATCTGTTTGTTAAGTAAAATACTTTTTATTAAAAGTAATATAAATTTAAAATTTAATAAATTTTCTAATAATCTTTCTCCATTCGAAATCATTAAATTGCTCGATGAAACTATATTCTTATCATAAATAAAAAGTTTCCATAAAATGATTGGAACAACACTTAGGACAAAAACTAAAATTATTTTATTATTTAACTTTTTATTATATTTAAAATAAACAATCATGTAGCTCAAAAAAATACATATTAAAATTCCCAAACCTTCAATTTTAATCATGGTTAAAGTCATGATAAATAAAAATAATTTTATTAAATTTTCGAGGTTAAGATTTTTCAATTTTGAAAAACTCATCAATAATATTATTGTAGAAATTGTATATAATCCTAATAAAGCATCCATTTCTCCATTTATCAGTCTTTTTTCATAAATAAAAAAAATAAGAATTATAAAAATTAATTTATCGACTTTATTTTTTAAAATTTTTGAAACTATTACGAGTGCTGGAAGTATCATTATTATGCTGGAATATTTTGGGAAAATTTCATTCCAGTTTCCAATTAAAGATGCAAGTGAAGCTGATAAAGTTTGAATTAATATTGGATAATCTAAATGTGAAAATTCGGATCCAAAATAATTAGTGAATTGATTTAAATTTTCATTAAAAAAAATTCTTTTTGAATTAAATAACCATATTGATCTTGCATCCCAATCAGCAACGGGACTTCCTAAACTAATAAAAGATAAAATAAATATTATATAAAAAATTTCTGGAGTTAACTTAAAATTTTCATAAATCAAATAAAAAAAGACCAATAAAATTACTATAGCAAAGTATGGAAAAAAGGTTCTTGTTTCAAAAATAAAATATAACAAATAATTAAAAAAAATAAGTGAAAGTAATAAATTTAGGTTTATAATATTTAAGTTCTTATTCACAAATTAAAAAATATATATTGCCGTCTCTATCTTTTATTATACAATCTTGATCTACTTTTTTAGCTATAATGTTCTTACTTTTTTTTTCGTATCTTACAGGATAAGAGCTTTCAAATACTCTTTGCTTTATTTTTCTTGATTTCATTAACTCGTCTGAGAGTTTAAATGTTTTTAAATTGTTTTTTTTTATAATATTTAAAATACTTAAAATTTCTGAATTTTTTATTCCTTCAACTAAACCAATATCTTTTTTATAAAATTGAAATATAAGTTTAGGTGAAAATGAATTTCTATGTGCTAAAAGAATTATTTGTAAAAAAAAAATTATGGTAATAATAATGTAAATTAGATTTTTATTTATCTTCAAATTATTCATTAATTTTAAAATATTAAACTAAACAACTTTTATATCGTTTGTTAAAACAATAAATTTCCCACCATTTTGGGTGAATTTTTTTTCTTTAGCAATAATTATATCACTATAATTTGGAGCTAATATTATAAAGTAATCAGGTAATTTTTTTTGAGCTTTCTTTCTAGAGATTATTGGCACGTGATCTACGGGTGAATAAAAACCTTGTTTAGCAGGAGAGTCATCTACAAAATATCTCAACTTGTTACCTATATTTGAACACTTCAAGATAGTCATCCCTCTAGCTGCAGCTCCATAACCAGCAATTTTTTTTCCTTTTTTAAGAAGTCTTAATACTAAATTTCTTAATCTTCTACTAACATCCTCAACACTTTTTCGATATTTAAGTGAGGTAGAATATGAGTTTAAGTCTATTTTTTTTTCTTGATTTAACAAGCTTGTAAATCTTTTGGTTTTTTTAATTTTTTTCTTAGATAAAAACAGTCTTAAAGAACCGCCTTGTGCTGGAGTAACTAGAGCATCAAATGCATTCATTCCATATTTTTTCGCAAAATTAATCCATGGCTTGACAGAAAAATAAGAAAAATGATCGTGATAAATCAAAGAATAGTTTGTATTTTTAACCATACCACCCCAATAATTACATTCAATTACAAATACACCATCATCAGAAAGTAAATTTTGAACCCCCAACATTAAATCTTTTAAATTGTCTAAATGTGCAATACAGTTATTTCCATAAATTAATTTTGCTTTTCCCCATTCTTTAGAAATTTTTCTAGCTACAGAATTGCTAAAAAATAATGGGATAGCTGGTATATTTTTTTTAATAGACCTTAAAACTACATTTGTTGCAGGATCCACACCCAATATTCTGTAATTTTTTCTAAAAAAATTTAACATAATCCCATCATTTGATCCTATCTCAACAACGAAATCATTTTTTTTAAGAAATCTTTTCTTTAAGTCTTCTGCATAAGGTTTAAAGTATTTATCAAGTTTAGGCATGTCAGAAGAAAAATATAGATAATCTACTTTTTTATAAATTTCCTCTGCATCTATAACATCTTTAATTTGAACTAATTTACAGGATCTACATTGAAAAACTTTTATTGGGAAGGTTGGATCTTTTTTTTTCAAATCTTTCTTTGAAATTAAACTATTAACTAGAGGATGTTGACCTAGATTTATTACTAAATCAAATTTATTACTATTACACATTCTGCATATTTTATTTTTAATTACTTTCATATATTTTTTACAAAATTAGATAGCCATTCCAAAACTTTTACTTTAGGTCTCCAGTCTAAA
>MDSZ01101794.1_pt1 | contig 13635 bp, 11 predicted proteins | sample 811201 | NCBI WGS metagenome assembly MDSZ01 (sample SAMN05326647, study PRJNA326480) | marine metagenome | isolation source: seawater | place: Indian Ocean: North | collected 2010
ATGCATCTTTTAAAATTAATTTAATTAAATTTATAAAATTGATGCCATTATACGCTGATATTTCTGGAACTAAAGATAGTTTTGTCATTCCAGGTTGAGTATTGATTTCCAAAAGATAAAACTTTCCTCGATAAAATTTAAAATCTGATCTTGTTACACCTCTACATTTCATCAAATTATGAACTTTATAGGTAATATTCATTAACTCTCGAAATTGTTTTTTTGATAAATCAACTGGAATTATGTGTTGAGTTTTTGCTTTAGAATTATATTTTGCCTGATAATCATAAAATTTTCTTTTTGGCTTTAATTCAATTGCTCCAAGTTTTTTTTTTCCAATTATAGCAGCCTGTATTTCCCTGCCAGGAATAAATTGCTCTATAATTATTTTTTTATAATCTTTGAGATAATTCAATCTATTCACAATATTTTTTTTATTGCAGATAAAAACATTCACACTAGATCCCTCATTTAAAGGCTTGATTACTACTGGAAAACTCAATCTTTCTTTAACCAAATTAATTAATTTATTATTTGATTTATCAAATGCGTAGGTAAAGTATTTTGGGGTTAAGATATTATTTTTAATAAAAATTTTTTTTGATATTTCTTTATCCATTGCTTTAGCTGAAGCAATCACACCAGAGTGAGTATAAGGTATTCCTATATTTTCTAAAATTGACTGCATATATCCATCTTCACCAAATTGACCATGCAGTGCATTAAAAATTATATTTGGTTTGTAAATTTTTGTAATTAAAAATAATTTATTATTTGGTTCACATATCTTTACATGATAGCCATTTCTCTTAAGTTCTTTAGCAACTTGTTTACCTGTCTCAAGGCTTATTGATCTTTCTTTGGAAATTCCCCCAGAAATTATTAAAATTTTTTTTTTCAATTTATTCCAATATTTTGATTTCTCTATCTAAACTTATCCCTGTTTTTTCTAAAACTCTACTTGATACATAGTCAATTAGTTTTTTCATGTCGTCAAATGTAGCATTACCTTTATTTACAAAAAAATTTGAGTGTTTTTTGGAAATACAAGCATCTCCAAAATAAGTATCTATTGGAACAGACTCTCTTATTAGTTCCCATACTTTCTTATCAGTTTGTTTAATAGGATTTTTGAATGTACTACCACTTGTTTTTACTCTAAGAGGTTGATTTTTCTCCTTTTGAACTTTCATTTTTTTAACTTCGTTGTTAATTTTATTATAAGTACTTTTTACTCCTTTAAATGAAGCGCTTAAAAACACTAAATCTTCAGATAAATCATTATTTCGATATTCAAAATTTATTTCTTTTGAGGGGATAGTCGTGATATTTCCTTTTTGATCAATTGCTTGTATAGATAAAAGAATATCTTTAAATTCTTTGTCAAAACAGCCTGCATTCATTTTAATTCCCCCTCCTACAGAACCTGGAATACATGATAAAAATTCAAAACCACTCAAATTATTGTTTGTGGCAAACTCAGATAGATTTTTATCTAAAACTGCACTTCCCGAAATAATCACATCATCACCTAATAGTGATATTCTATTAAAATTCTTACTTAATTTAATTACGACCCCATCAAATAAACCATCTGAAATAAGAGTATTAGACCCAGCCCCAATTATAAAAATTTTTTCTTTTTTATCTATCAATTTCAAAAATTTCGCTAAGTCTTTCAAAGTTTCTGCTTTGAAAAAAACTTTTGATTTACCACCTATATTAAACCAATTTTTTTTTTTTAAGTCCTGATTAAAAGTTACATTTTTCCCAAATTCACTTAACAAATCTTTTAATTGTTCAATCTTCATCTTAAAAATTTCGGTAGTTTTTTTATCCAATTTGAAATAGAACCTGCACCCATTCCAATAACAATTTTATTTCCATACATATTTTGTTTAAGAAATTTAGCTAATTCCAAATAGTCTTTAATTAAAAATAATTTTACTTTTGAATTTTTAATAATTTCTTTAGCAAAATCATTGTATTTGAAACCTAATTTAATTTTTTCACCTGCGGTATAAATTGGACATAGTAAAACAGTATCTGCATCTTTAAAACAATTGCTAAATTCTTTTCTTAAATCTTTTAACCTTGAAATTCTATGAGGTTGGAAAATACATACTTTTTATAATTTACCAAAAACTTTTTTTACTCCTTCAAGAACAACTTTAATTTCTGTTGGATGGTGAGCATAATCATCATAAAAATCAATTTTATTATAAGTAAATATTTTATTAAATCTTCTTTGAACTCCTTTAAAATTTATTAAACCCTTTTTTATATTTGGTATTGAAATACCTACAGTTAACGAAACTGCTATTGCTGCAACTGAATTTCTTATATTATGAATTCCCAATAAAGGTATTTTAAAATCTTTGATAGTCATTCTTCTTTTATTGGGTAAATTTATTTTTAAATCAAAACTTGAATAAATTTTATTTTGTTGAATATTGCTTATATGATAATTGGCATTTAGTTTTGTTCCATAAGTATAAAAATTTTTATTTTTTATTTCTCTTATCAGCTCATTATTAATTTTATCATCAACGCAAATAAATGATTTACCAAATGAAGGAACTTTATTTATAAATTGTCTAAAATAACTCTTTATATCTCTCATAGATCTATAATAATCCATATGCTCTCTATCAATATTTGTGATTATTGAATATGCGGGAGAAATATGAATGAAGCTACCATCTGACTCGTCTGCTTCTAAAATTGACCATTCACTTTTTCCTAATTTTGCAGTGTTCTTAATTGAATTAATTACACCACCATTTATTATAGTTGGATCTAATTTAGTATTTTGAAATATTGAAGCAACTAAAGATGTCGTTGTTGTTTTTCCATGAGAGCCCACAACAACAATATTTTTCATTAAGGAAACAATGTTTGCTAACATTTTTCCTCTTTTAATAATTGGTAATTTTTTTCTTTTAGCTTCAATTAATTCAGGATTATTGTTTTTTATAGCAGAAGAAACAACTACAATAGTAACATTCTTCATATTGTGTTTTTTATGACCAATATAGACTTTAACTTTTTCTTTTTTTAGTCTTTCAATATTTTTATTGATCGCAATATCACTACCTTGAATTTTAAAGCCTTTACCTTTCATTATTAAAGATAGGCCGCTCATACCAATTCCGCCTATTCCTATAAAATGAATTGTTTCTTTTTTAGCTAATTCAATTTTCATTAATTGATTCTAATATGTTTTGATTAACATTATTCCATGAATTTTTAAAATTTAATCTTTTTAAATTATCTTTTTTATTTATAAATTCTCTTTTATCACTCAAAATATTCATTAGAAAATGCTTTAGTTTATCAACATCAAAATCATTTTGATTCATAATCCAACAACAATTTAGGTTTTTATAAAAATTTGCATTTTCAAACTGATGATTATCTTTTGAGTCAAGCAGTGGTATTGCGAGAAAAGGCTTGTTCATTATTGACATTTCAGCTAGTGATGATGCCCCCGCTCTAGTAATACAAAAGTCTGAGTCTCTAATCAAAGTTGCAAAATTCTCGTCAAAATCAAAAATTTTATTTTCTATGCCAGCCTTATTGTAAATCTCTTTTAATGTATTGACGTTATCAACGCTTATTTGTTGAATAATTTTTATAGAATATTTTTTTGATAAACTAATAATTACTTTATGAATTATATTTTCGAAAAGTTTTGCTCCTTGGCTTCCACCTACCACTAAAATACAAAATTTTTTATTTTCAGAATTTAATAATTTCTTTTCATAAAACTTTTTTCTAACAAGTGGCGGAATAATTTTTATTTTGTCTTTAAATTTTTCAGGAAAATTTTTTAAATCTTTCTTATAACAAAAAATTTTATTACAAAATTTTAAGAAAAATTTATTAGCTCTACCTAAAACAAAATTAGGTTCTAACAAATAAATATTTAACCCTAGTATTTTTGCACTCAAACAAATAGGTAATGACATATATCCGCCAGTAGAAATCACTTTGTCAATTTTATTTTTTTTTAAAAATAAATAAGATTTAATTGTTAGATAAAAAAATTTTATTAATCTAAAAATAATTAAAAAATTTAAATTCATTCTAGGAGTATCGATGATTATTGTTTCATTTGTTTTTGTAGTTAAATATTTATATCCCCTTAAATCAGTCGAAATAAAAATTTCAAACTTACCTTCTAAATGACTATTCAATATCTCCGCAGGTATAACGTGACCTCCTGATCCTCCAGTTGAAATTAAAATTTTTTTCTTCACTAATCTATAATTTTCTTTTTGTTAAATTTAAAATTATCCCTGACAATATTGAAACACTTATAATTGATGAACCGCCATAACTTAAAAAAGGTAGAGTCATACCAGTTGTAGGAAATAATCTAATGTTAACACCAACGTGTATCATGGTTTGCATAAGAATTAAGCTAATCGAACCTGTTAATATTAATTTTATTGTGTCGTCATTTTCATTATAAACTTTTCTTAACACTGAAAATATCAGAATCAAAAAAATTAATAATATTAACATTATAACTATAACCCCAAATTCCTCTGAAATTACTGCAATGATATAATCTGTATGAGCCTCTGGTACTCTATTTTTTAAAGTTCCTTCGCCCAATCCTTTACCAAAAAAACCTCCACTAGTAATAGACTCAATTGCTTTGTCTGATTGAAAATTATGAGTGCCTGTTTCACGATCAAAAAATGAAAATAATCTATTCTTAATATACTCAAAACGAGGTAAGTAGATAACCATTGCTAATAAGATTGTAAGTGAAAAAATAAAAATAGTTGAAAGAAAAAATATATTTATTCCAGAAATAAATATTAAGATTATCCAAGTAACTCCTATCAAAAGTGTTTGTCCTATATCAGGTTGAATGATTAATAAAGTTGAAATAAAAATTGTTAATAAAAATGTTATAAAATATTTAAACTTTAAATTTTCATTTTTTTGAGAACTTATGATTAAACTTAAAATAACAATAAAAAAGGGTTTAACAAATTCAATAGGTTGAATTCTAGGTATAATTAATAGGTCTATCCATCTCTTGGAACCCTTAACTTCAATACCAAATAGCGGAACCAACATCAGTAATATTAAAGACAAACTAAAAACTATAATTGATATTTTATAAAGATCTTTTGACTCAATAAATGAAAAGATAAAAATTAATAGAAATCCTAAGATAACAAATACAATATGTTTAAAAAAGAAAAAATAACTATTGGTATCAAGTCTATCAGAAGCTATTAGCGATGTAGATACCAAGGAAAAAAATAGACCAATTAAAAAGAGAAGTAATATTAAAGAAAAAATAAATTTATCTAAATTTTTCCACCATTGATAATATGAAATATAACTAAAAAATTTTTCTTTCATTCAAATACTTATTAACTAATTTATTGAAATATAAGCCTCTCTGCTCAAAATTTTTAAAACTATCAAAAGAAGCTGATGCCGGACTAAATAAAATAGTATTTTTGGGTAATTTTTTTTTGCTTATAAATTTAAAAATAGCACTCAAAGCTATTTTTAAATCTTTATACCTGTAATATTCAATTTTATTGTTTAAATCTTTAGAAAATTTTTTATAATTTTTTCCAAAAATAAAACATTTAATATTTTTAAAGTATTTTCTTGATAAAATAAACTTATCTCCTTTTTTAGGAATACCGCCTAGTAACCAAAAAATATTGTCATACATTTTTAACAACTCGACACTTGAAGAGTAACTTGTAGATTTTGAGTCATTTATTATGATTAATTTTTTTTTATTAAAAATTATTTGCTGCCTATATTGTAAGCCATCAAATCTATTTATTGTGTTAATTAATCTATCTTTTTTTACTTTAAACTTTTTTGCTATCTCTAAAGCAAATTGTAAATTTGCTTGATTTGATTTAGATAAAAAATATTTATTTTTAATTTTGTTTAAAAAATTAGTATTAAGTTCAGTGTTAACATGTAAGATTTTTGTTTGGAATTTGGTTTTTTTTATTTTTCTTTGTATCAACAGATCATTTTTATTTACAAATCCTAATGAGCCTTTCTTTTGATTATCTAAGAGCTTAAATTTTGCTGATATATAATTTTTTAAATTTCCATGTCTTTCTATATGATCGGGTGAGAGATTAAGAATTGCTGAATATTTCGAATTAAAAATTTTGCTATAATCAAGTTGATAAGAAGATGCCTCTATTATAAAAATAGTTTTAGGCATAATCTTCTTAATAGATAAAATTGGTATACCAATATTTCCGGCCAATCGAACATCTCTTTTTTGATCTTTCAAAATACTATATAAAAGTTTACAAGTTGTTGATTTACCATTAGTTCCGGTGACTGTAATACATTCATTCTTATAATGTGAATAGAAAACGTCAAGATCTGTATAAATTATTTTTCTGTTTTTAATTAATAATTTTGATAATTTACAATCTTTCATATCTATCCCTGGACTTATGATGATCAAGTCAAATTTAGTTTTAAGTACTTTATTGACTTTAAGAATTTTGTTTTTTATTGATGAGCTTAACTGAATATTACTGTTATCATCAAACAGAAATACTTTATTTTTGTTTTTTAAAAAGTTGTACGCTGATATCCCGCTCTTACCTAATCCATAAACTAAAATTTTTTTATTAAAAAAAATTTCTGAAATTACATTCATTATCTTAATTTAAGTGTAGCCAATCCTATCATTGCTAAAATTATCGAGATTATCCAAAATCTGATCACAACTGTGGATTCTGGCCAACCCTTTTTTTCAAAGTGATGATGGATTGGTGCCATTTTGAAGACTCTTTTCCCCGTAAGCTTATATGAGATCACTTGAACTATTACCGACACAGCTTCAAGTACAAACAATCCTCCAGTAATTGCCAAAACTATTTCATGTTTAGTGATAATTCCAATAGCTCCTAGTGAACCACCTAAAGATAACGATCCAGTGTCGCCCATAAATATTTTAGCTGGCGGAGCATTAAACCATAAAAAACCTAAACAAGATCCTATAATTGCCCCACAAAAAATTGAGATTTCACCAGAACCTTCTATGTAAATTATTTGTAGATAATCTGAAAATATAATATTTCCTGCAACATAACTTATGAAGGCAAAACAAGCTGCTACTAAAATCACTGGTACGGTTGCTAGTCCATCTAAACCATCTGTTAAATTCACAGCATTAGAAGATCCCACAATAACAAATATTGAAAAAGGAATAAAAAACCAACCAAGATTAATAAACAAATTTTTAAAAAAAGGAAAATATAAGTTTGTTAATTCATTGTGATTTACATAATATGTTAAAAATCCTACACCAATAAGAGCCAATAATATTTGTGAAAATAATTTAAATCTGAATGAAATACCAGATGAATTGTTACTTTTAATTTTTTTGTAATCATCAAATGCACCTAATAATCCAAATGTAATTAAAATATATAAAGAAAAAATTACATAAATATTCTTAAGATCTGACCACATAACAACGGATATTATTATTCCTATTAAAATTACAAACCCACCCATAGTGGGCGTTCCAATTTTTTTTATTATGTGTTCTCCGGGTCCATCCTCTCTAATTGGATTTAAAATTTTTCGAGCAGAGAATAATTTAATAAATGGTCCACCAATCATTAATACTATGATTAAAGAGGTGAAAACAGCTAAACCAACCCTAAAAGTTATATATTTAAATACATTTAAAAACGTGAATATTTCGACATAATCTAATAAAAAATTATAAAGCATTTAAATTACCATTTTTCAATTTTTTAGTGATAACATTTAAACCCGTAGCATTAGATCCTTTAATCATTAAATAATCATTATTACCTAAATTATCATTAATCAAATTAATTATTTCTGAAGTATTATTTAAAAGTTCCCCTTTTTTATTTTGATTTAAGCCTTCATACGTTTTTTTAATATAATCACCAAAAATATGAACCTTACTTATATTCAGATTATTCAAAATACTTTTCATCATACGATGTTGCTTTAAAGAGTGTTTACCAAGTTCCAACATATCACCAAGTAAAACATGTTTTTTAGAATTTTTGACTTTTAATCTCTCATAATTTAAAAGTGCCGTTTTTAATGACAAGGGATTAGAGTTATAACTCTCATCGACTAAATTAATTAATTTTTTTTTAATTTTAATTTTTGATATATCGCCCCTTCCTTGAGGAGGTTTAAAATCAAAAAATATTTTTTGAGGTAATAATTTAATATCAAAATAATTACTAATTACCAATAACGATGCGATCAAATTTTGAATAAAGTTTACAGAGTTACTTTTGGAGTAAAATGGTAAAATTAACCTTTTATATTTAACAAAAATTTTATAAAAATTTTTTTTTTTCTTAATTTTATATAATCGAATTGTTGCTTCCTTTTTTTTTACACTAAACGACAAAACTTTAAGATTTTTCTGTAAAGCTTTTCGTTTATGATAATTAAAAAAATTATCATCTGCATTTAATATTAAGATTCCATTAGATTTAATATTTTCAATAATTTCAGATTTTGCTTCAGCTATTTTGTCAATACTTTTAAAATTTTTAGAATGTGCGTAAGTGATATTCGTAATAACACCTAAATCTGGTTTAAGAATTTTCGTTAGATAATCTATCTCTCCTTTCTTATCCATACCTACTTCAAAAACTCCAAAATTATCATTACTTTTAAGATTAATTAAACTAAGAGGTAGTCCATATTTATTATTGTATGATTTAGGTGAGCAAGACGCTTTAGAAATTTTTTTAAGTGTGCTAGCCACCATTTCTTTCAGGGTTGTTTTTCCGCAACTTCCCGTTATGCCTATAATGTTACTTTTTACATTTTCTCTATAAATACTGGCACATTTAGATAAAAATTTTAGAGTATTTTCTACTCTAATTTGTTTTGATTTGGAAATTTTATGATTTAATTGGTTAACAATTGCTAAAGAAGATCCTCTATTTTTAGCATCTAAAATAAAATTATTTCCGTCATTTTTATTTCCTTTAATAGCAAAAAAAATATCATTTTTTTTTACTTCTTTAGAATTTATGCATGCTTGATTAAAAGTTAAATTTTTAGGTAATATATTAGAGGAAATGTCCTCTAAAATATTCAATCTTAAATCAGCATGTAATAATTTATTTTTAATTTTGATAATTCTTAAAATTTCATTTCTATCTGAAAAATAATTTTTTTTGTTATTATAATCTTGAGTTTTTTCATGACCCTTTCCAGCTATTATCGCTATATCACCTGTATTTAAGTTTTTAATACATTTGGTAATTGCATTTCTTCTGTTTGGGATTTCATATATTTTTTTATTCTTAATTCCTTTTTTTATATCATTTCTAATTTTATTTGGGTTTTCGCTTCTTGGATTATCATCCGTCAAATAAATTGTATTTGAGAAAGTAGAAGCAATTTTTCCCATCTTTGATCTTTTCTTTTTATCCCTATCGCCTCCGCATCCAAATACTAAAGATATTTTTTTTGAGGGAAATTGTTCTTTAATGTTTGATAATAAAATTTTGAGAGCATCAGGTGTATGTGCATAGTCTAATATTACTTTACCATTATTTTTTAATTTTCCTATTTTCTCAAACCTTCCTTCAACAGGTTTAATTTTTTCAACTATCTTTAAAATATTATTCAAATTTTGACCAGTTTTAATTGCAGTTAAAAGAGCCATTAAAAAATTTTTAATTTGAACCTTTCCAATTAAATTGAGTTTTAGTTTAAAAAGTTTTTTTTTATATTTTAGATTGAGTATTTGGCTTTCATTTTCAAACTTATGAGAGGCTAACTCTAAATCTGAATTTTTTCCATAAACTGATAATAATTTCATTTTTTTTTTGTTTTGAAATTTTTTTTAAATTTTTAAACTGAGGTATATCAATATCTGAGATTATTAATCCATTCTTTTTAATCAACTTATTGAATAAATATAGTTTTGAATTTAAATAATCTTTTAAGTTTTTATGATAATCCAAATGATCATGGGATAAGTTTGTGAAAATTCCAACATCAAATAAAAGTCCATCTAATCTATTCTGTTTTAAACCATGACTAGAGGCTTCAAGAATAACGTGATTAATTTTTTTTTTTCTCAAATAATCGAAAAATTTTCTTAACATTATCGGGTCAAGAGTAGTATTTGAGATACTTTTTATGGAATTTTTTGTTCTAACCCCAATAGTTCCAATAGATGCAGATTTTACTTGGCATAAGTTTAAAATTTGAAAATAAAAATCAGAGACAGAAGATTTTCCATTAGTTCCTGTAACTGCAATTAATTTTTTTGGAAATTTATCTAAATCTCCAAATGAAATTTCAGATAGTATTTTTCGTATATTTTTTTTCTTAAGATAAATAACATTTTTCTTTTTATCTTTTATATTTTTCTCTGAGATAATTACTTTAGCTCCGTTTTTAATTGCTTTATTGATAAAGTTATTGCCGTCAAAATTTTGACCTTTGATTGCAAAAAAAATAAAATTTTTTTTAACGGTTGAGCTATTAAAAGAAATACCCGAAATATTAATCTTGCTTAATTTTTTATTCTTATTCTTGATTAAATTTCCTAAATACATTTCGATTAACCATTAATATATTTTGTGGCTAAAATAGGCCCAATTTTTTCTAAAATTTGTCCTACAACTTCAACTGAAGTCCACCCTGCTGTATTAAATGGAGTTCCCTTGTATCTAATGCCAGATCCATCTCTATAGTTATAAATATACTCACTATTTGTTTTTGGTTCATCTAGCATTACAACCAAACTATATTTTGGATTTGAAGCAGGGAATATAGTTGCAAAAGTATTTATTTTCTTTCTTGAGTATCCTCCTATGGTGCTTTTTTCAGCAGTACCTGTTTTTCCAGCTACCTCATATCCTTCTACGTTGGCCAATGATGCGGTTCCCTCTTTAGAAGTAACAATTTTTCTTAAAATAGAAATCAGACTTTTCGAAACATTCTTATTTAAAATTCTGTTCCCCTGAGTATAAGACTTTTTTTTTATTAGAGTTGGTTTAATCTCAAACCCGCCATTAGCAATAATTGAGTAAGCACCGGTCAATTGTAAAATCGTAGTTGTTATTCCATGGCCATAAGAGACGGTTGCTAATTTGCATTTCCCCCATTTGAAAGGTATTGGTGTACCAACTTCCTCGATATCAAATTTACTAGTTTCAATTAAATTCAAATTTTTAATAAAATCTCTAAATTTTTCTATTCCAATAGATTGGCCAATTCTTACAGAGCCAATATTACCTGACCTAATCAATATTTGCTCGGCAGTTAAGCTTGAGGGAATATTATCGTCATATTCACTTATGGTATTTCTTCCACATTTAATACTTTTTTCCAAATTTTTGAATTCCGTATCTGGCTCAACGGTTTTCTCATTTAAAGCTGCAGCTAAAGTAAAAGTTTTAAACACTGAGCCAAGTTCGTATACGCCTTTAGTTGCTCTATTTATAAAGTTTACATCAGTAATTTTTTTCCTTTTATTCGGATTAAAATCTGGCAATGATACTATTGAAATAATTTCTCCATTATTGACATCCATTAAGATTGCTGCACTACCTATTGTATTGAAAATCTTATTAAACTTTATTAATTCCTCTCTAATTAAGTATTGAATATCCCTATCAACAGTTAGTTGAATTAATTCATCTTTGTTTGTTAAATTAGAATCATAAGATTTCTCAATTCCAGATATACCCTTATTATCATCGTCAATTTGTCCGATTATATGACTAAATAAATTTTTTTCAGGATACACTCTTACTAATTTTTCGTGGGGCTTTATAGATTTGTCACCTAACATCATCACTTTCTCGTAATTTTCATCAGAAATTTTTTTTTCAAACCAAAAAAATTTATTTTTTTTTAATCTAGAATCTACAGAAACATAATCTTTATTTGGAAAAATATATTTTAAGTTCAAAATTAGCTTCTTCTTATCAATAACTTCAGCAGGATTTATTCCAATATCAATGGAATTAACTGTTTTTGCTAAAAAATTACCATTTCTATCTATTATGTCTGCTCTTTGGAGTGTGTTAAATGAATTGTAGTTATTTGAACTTGTTTTTGTATGATTTAAATTTCTTGATCCAAGATGAGATAGATGAATTGCATAAATAATTGAAATTAGAAAGAACACAAAAAAAATAAATGCGATTCTATTAAACTTAATATTTAAGTTTATTTTACTTTGTTTAAATTCAAATTCATCACTTCGATCTTCCAGAGTAAATTTTGATATTTTATTTTCAATTATTGTCATTTATTGAGATATCTTGTATTTTTATATTTTTATTTTTTAAACTTAATATTTTTATTTCTTTAAGATTTTTTTTATTAAGTTCGTTTTCAAAATAATGTTTTTGGTAATCTGTTAATTTTTCTGATGAACTCAGATAATCAAATTCGAGTTTTCTATTTTCTAATTGTACTTTTAAATTTAGAATATTTTCACCCAAAACAAATATTTCATCGTCTATTTTTTTTGTTGAATTTTTTATTAAGGAGGTAACTAAAATTAAAAAAAATATTAAGCTTAGAATTAACGTTTTCCACATAAATATGAACCAAAGTTTTCTATTTCTAATAAATCTTTAAATTTCTCAAATACATCTGTTTCAAAATCATAAAAATTATCTTTTTTAATTAAATATCTTAACTTTGCAGATCTTGATGGAAAATTTTCCTTCAATTCTTTAGCTGATGGTTTTATAGGTTTTCTTAATGGCATCTTAAATAATATTTCATCTTGGCTTAATTTAGGCTGATATCTTGAAATACTTTTGTGTTGAGACAAATTTTTAAAGAAATATTTTACTATCTTATCCTCTATTGAATGAAATGTTACAACTGCCAAAATTCCATCTTTTTTTAAGACTTTGGCTGCATTAATCAATCCGTAGATTAATTCACTTATTTCTTTATTTACAAATATTCTTAAAGCTTGAAAAACTTTTGTAGCACTATGTATTTTAAAATTTTTTTTTCTCTTAGATCTTTCAATTATTTGAACTAACTTTTCTGTGTCTATTTCTTTCGACAATCTACTCTTAAGAATATTTTTAACAATAAATTTCGCTTCTTTTTCTTCACCAAAAAATTTAAATATCTTTTCCAGATGTTCGCCATTAAGTTTGTTAATAACATCTTTTGCAGAGAAATCGTTATAACCCATTCTCATATCTAATTTGCCTTGAGAATTAAATGATAATCCTTTATTTGGATCTTTTATTTGAGTAAATGAATACCCCAAGTCAAATATAACACCTCTAATATCTTCATTTTTCAATTTTAAATTGTTTAATTTACTAAATCTTGAATTTTTAAATATGAAACGATTTGGAAATTTTTTTTCAATTCTTTCAGCAATTAAACTTATTTCAGAGTCTCTATCTATACCTATTACTTTATTGTTCCTATGTTTAAGAATTTCCTCTGTGTATCCACCCTGGCCAAGAGTGCAATCAATAAATGTGCCACCATATTGAGGGGTAATAATGCTAAGAATTTCTTTTAGCAGTACTGGATAATGTTTAATTTTATCCTGTACTATGGTGGCTTCCATTTATTTTTTCGAAGACCATTAAT
>MDSZ01104997.1_pt1 | contig 13635 bp, 15 predicted proteins | sample 811201 | NCBI WGS metagenome assembly MDSZ01 (sample SAMN05326647, study PRJNA326480) | marine metagenome | isolation source: seawater | place: Indian Ocean: North | collected 2010
CGCGGATGCAATGAAAATCAGGGCTCTCCAGGACGCGCAAAGCAAGGCGTGGGCCGTCGAGAAGGTTCTGAAACGGGAAAAGGATAAGAGCCTGGTGCAGTGGAAGAATAGCTGGGTCTCGAACGACGCCTTTTGCTAGCGCGTGCACATATCACTAAATGTCGAGACCTGCCGCAACTTGTAGCCCCCAAACATGTCTCTGCACAGCTCGTAGATTGCTTTGTTGGTAGCGCCCGGACGAACCCCTCTCTCGCGAAGCATATCAGTTGCAACGCCCAGCACGTTCGACATTGGCGCCTTGTCGTCCTCAATGATCCTGATTCGCCTCTCCAGTGTGCCGAGCCGCCGCTTCAGCATGTTGTGCTCCATCTCGTTCGAGGTCGTGAGGTCGGCTACGTCGGATGCCAGCTTGGCGACCGTCTGCTTGTGCTCTTCGGCGATGGCAGGTCGGATCGCGTGCTTGAGGGCCTCTTTGCTCACTGAACACCTGCCGTAGTGATCGCAGCACAGCTTGTAGATTTCGCCGAGGCTGGTGGTGACCTCTTTGCAGTGCAGGTGGCCATCGTCTCTCAAGACTTCTGTTGCAACCTCCCTTGGCTTTGATTGCAGGCGCTCCAGTTTGTCTTGAAGATCCTGAAGCTTGGCGTCAATCAGAATGTGCTCTTGCTTGCTCCTTACGCCCATGTTTTTGAGAGCGGCGTCCAGTTTTTGGTGCTCCTCCCGCATGTGTTGCAGCAGCCGGCTCTCAATCAGCTCGCGAATGTACTTCTCGGTGAGCTGGTCGCTGCTGGGGGGAGCAGAAGGTGGCGTGGGATCTGAATTCTTGGCATAGGGATCTGAAAAAGAGCTTTCGTACGAGGGCGGAACACTCATGCTCATTTTACTTCACGGCTACGCATATATTAGCCAGGTGCATTGGGGGTTCAAACGATGATCGTGCCCGCGTACACATCCGAGCTCATGTTCTTCTTCCACCCGTTCATCTTCACCGACTCGTCGCGCCTCACCATCGTGCTCTTCGTGTCTCGGCTGCTGCTCAACGTGGCGGCGATCACCCTCCTGGTCTGGGCCGACTCTCTCGTCTCCACAATTGCGGTGCTGGTCCTGCTGCTCGCGTCCGCGTTTCTCTGGATCGTCACCGCAATACAGGGACCAACAACTCCCGAATGGCTCGAAAAGGCGGCGTACATCAGCATTGTGAACTGGTCAATCGATCTGCCGGGTATCTCCATGCTGATGGCCGGGAAGCCCATCTCGCGAATCCCGACCATTGTGATCTTGATTCTGAACGTGGTGGCCGGCGGCATCCTTGCCTTTGTCGAGCTCGCGGTCACCCCAATCCGGAATGCCTGGGGCTGCTACCCGCCTGGATCATCTCTGAGCGACCTGAAGTATGGGGTCTGCCCCAAGTTCCACGATCACACAGAGCCAACGCCAGTGTGCGATCAGCCGGGGGTCACATGCTTCTACACGGACGACCCCAAGCCCTTCGAGAGCTACCACGCCATCTCTTCCAATATTGTAGGCGTCTCAATAGCAATCTATTTGGCCGCACTCCGATCTAGATCAGTAAATTTTTTTGACTAGGAAAGCCATGACGTGCCGCATTTGCTACGAGGAGACTCCCGCCGACTCGCTGGGGTGCGCCTGCCGCGGGTCTATGGCCCACATGTGCAATGCTTGCCTACTTGAGTCGACCGCCCGCCGCAACTTTGACAACACGTGCGACATCTGCGGCTTCACGTTCGGCGTGCACATCGACAAAATGCTGAAGCAAGAGCTGCACGACCGCACGGGCTCATTCGAAAGCTTGGTCATGTGCGTCTGCGCTCGCACGAATGCGGATCTCGAAAACGTCGAGGATCTGGAGCTGCTGCTGCCGAAAATTGAACCGGGCCGACTGCGCGATGACGCCTACACAACGGCCGCGCTTGCTCACCACGACCTGGGCAACATCCCGCGGGCGCTCGAGCTGGTGGACATGGTGTCCCCGGGTTGCCACAAGGTCCCCAGGGCGCAGTGCCTCATCTCTGCGGGGGAGGTCGAGCAGGCAAAAGAGCTGCTCAGCCAGGTGAAGCAGGAGACGCCAAGCGAGTGGTTTGGCGCGCAGAATCTCCTGCTGAATGCCATGTTGGCGGACGGAGAGTTTGAAGTGGCCGTGGAGCGGTGCCAAGCCCTGTTGCCGCGGTTCAACGCGACGTGCGGTCAGACCCATGTCCTCACCATTGACACCGCGCTCGTGCTGGGATTGGCGCTCTTGCACCTGAACAAATTCAAGCAAGCCGCCGCGACTTTTGAGAAGCTGTACAGAGATGTGCCGTCGCCAATACTCGCCAAAAACCTCGCGGTCGCCTACCTCTTTGCGCGAGACCCGCGGGCGGCCAACGTCGCAAAGGAAGCCGACTGGGGCAAGAGGCGCGCGGTCATAAGCGACGGCAAAGCGAGCCCAGAGCTGGCACTCGCAATGCTGGCGGCGGGGCGCGGGGAAGAGGCGGTGCAAATGATGGTCAGCCTGGATTGATCAGTCCCCGCAAGTACAGGCCCGGTGTCTCGGTGGGCGCCTGCCCGATCCCGTTTGCGTGCGCGTTCTTCTGGCGGCGCCACCTAATAAATTCGGCCGACTCTCTCACGACGCGCGGGTCGATGGACGGCACAAGGGGTGGGTTTTTGGGGACAAGCGCGAGTAGCTGCTGGCACCCTTCGATTGTCTCGCCGCGAACTACGGCAGGTCGCTCTAGCAAAAACACAAAGGCCTCCGCTTCATCGTCCCAGTCGTCAGCGTGCACAATCGGCTCGTCTAGGTCTAGGTCTGTGCTCATCTCGATGCCCCGCAGCGCAAGTCGGTTGTCGGGGAGAATGATCGTGCTGCTGTAGGTGCCGAACAAAGCAATCGCCATCTTTTAATGGGTACGCGGCCGCGCTTATAGGACTCACGCTACGATGGACCGAATCCCAATCACCATTTCAGTTGTGTCAAGAGCAAACCCTTCTTTGAGGTACTCCGCAACCGCAACGATGCACTCGTCATCCAAATCCAGGTCCAGAAACTTCTTCATGAGTCGTCGCAGGGCCTTCTTGTGCTCGGCCACATTGCCTTGGTGCCGCGACCGTAGAATGAAGTTCCGGCTGATGCTCGACATGGTTGCAATCGCGTTCTTAAATGCCGGCGAAAAATTGATCACGGTTTCGTTGTACTCGGGCGGCGCGCTGATGCGCTGGTACTTGGTCTGCGCGGGGGAGCGGCGACGGGGGCGGCACGGCATCTTCACCGGTTGTAAATTTTACTGTAAAATAGCCTGTAACATAATTCACTGTAAATAGTCCCGCCAAAAAACCGTTATTTTACTGTAGTGTAACATTCCTTTCTCAGACTAGATCTATATATTCAAAAATAATCTGAAGAAAAACCGTTAGGACGCCCCGCCCCGCCCCCCGAAACCACCATGAGCCGACCGGTTAAGCGCGCGAAAACGTTCGAACGGACAACCCTCAAAGGCCACACCGACCATACCGAAGCTGACGAAGACCTGATCAAGGAAGTGACAGGCGGGTTTATTGGCGGAGTCCAGAGCGCCGTTCACTACGTGGCCACAGTGTTTGTTGCCGCTTGGAATTCTCCAAAGTTTCCCGGAACCGGCTACACGCAGCGGGAGGGTGCCGATCTGCGCGAGGTCTGGGTTCCGGCAGGCTCGGTTGTTCTCTGGCGATCTGATGTTGTCCACACGAACAAGAAAGAAGGCGACTGGAACTACGACGACTACCCGGTTGATGTTCAGTGTAATCCCCACGAAGTTCTGCACTACCTTATTAAGTACGGGGTTGCCGTAGTTCCGTACATAATGGGCTCCGCGTATGCAAGGGACAAGGCGCGGCAGCTCATGGACGTCGTCGCAAGCCACTCACCCACTGGAGTTCCGACCGCCCCGCCCGGAAGTGGAGGCTGCATGATTGTCAACACTTGTGGGATTCCGTACCACCCTCTCGTCCAAGAGCTCCGGCTTGACCCGACCGTGAAAGTCCTCTTCAGTCTGATCTACGGCACAAGCGACCTGGTCCTTTCAGCTGACTCAATCACGTACCGACCCGCTAAAATTCCCGGGGACGACCCGCGGCGCGCCGGCATCTTCATTTCGTGGGGCCCAGCAGCTGCCCAAGAACCCGGCGTTGCTGAAGCCAAGCTGAAGCGCGCAGAAGCCGGTGGAACCATGCGGCACACCCCCTTTCGGTGCGAGAAGAACGGCGGCCCCGGGCACATGTCAAACTCAAAGGACCCTGCAAAGCGCTGGAAGATTGTTCTGTACCCCATTTCCACCGAGACGAAATACGCCTTTGGCTTTGCGGACACTCTTTGAATTTATGGAAGTAAAAGAGTGACAAATCATTAGTGCCGGACCGTGTAAACTCAGGATAGCATAAATGCTTGTGATTTTGCCATATTTGCTTTGCGGTAGTGTCGGTATACAAAGAAACCGATGATGAGGGCAAGTATTACACCACTAACGATGCCAATATTCTCAGCAGTGGATGCCCCGCTTGAGCTGTCGTCAGACGTCGAGGGTGTGGACGACAGGCATGTTTTTACCGGCATCACCCAAAATCGGTCGTCCATGAATGGCCCAAACGTTGCCCCCGGATCGCCGTCTACGTTTTTGGCACCACACTCAAGGATGCCTTCATTTCTTACATTTTCGAGGCCATTGCTCATGATTATTTCAAGCGGAAATGCAAGGACAATGCCATCGAGTACATCGGGGTCCGCGGAGATTGAGAGGTAAGGGGATGGCTCGTAAAAACCGTTTTCCCTCTGGTCACCGGTGGACCGCTTCCTCGAGAAGGCTGTGCCGTTGTGGCCATAGATCGATGCCATGATGGCGCTCTCATTCTCGATCTTATACTGCACGTTGTGTGGCACATCGCCGTTATACTGCACGTCTGGCTCATCAAATTGGCGAAACGGTGTGAATCTTATGTGGGGCACGTGGCTTGCAATCATATTATAAAAAAAGTAATACGTGTCGCCGTCAATCACCTTACTCAACGGCATCTTTTGAAGGTTTTCGTGGTCTCCAAAATCCATCGTTTGTGCAACGTACCGACTGATGCGGTCCATCTCCGACACAGTGCTGTACGGGGTTTGGTGCCGAGTCGAAAGACCATCAATCACACTTCCGTTCGTGCGGCGCCAGAAAGCTTCTAAGATCACCAGGAAGGGCGTTTTTTCCCGGCGGTACAAGTGAAGAGAATCGCAACCGGTATTTTCCGGAGCAGAGCTGATGCAGGAGCCGTTCCTAAAGGCTAGTATATAATCTTGGTGCCGCGTTATGAACTTGTCACTCCCAATCTGAAACTCGTTCATGCCCATTCCCGCCGTGCACGCTGCATTGTGTGTATGTCTTGCTGCAAGCTGTCCGTTTCCGGCATTCGCTCGTGCAATCGGGCACTGTCCTTGGTAAAAGTCGGCGTACTGCGGGGAACCGAGAAGCCCTTGCTGCGCTACAGCTAGTGTAAGCCACCACATTTGTCACCTCACCAAACTGGTAAATATGCTTGTTAAATCGCATGGCCTCTATGCCATCGCTGCGACGACCCGCCCCCGCGCCTTGTGTATTGTACTTAGTGACGTAAAAACCGTTATTTCACTGTAGTGTAGCATTCCATTCTTAATTTAATTTAAATTTAGTCTGAAGAAAAACCGTTACGAAGCGATGATGGCCCCGAGAAGGCTCAACATGGACTGTCCGGATTGGGGAAAAGACGAGGACGGCGGGCTGTGCGTGTGCGGCAAAACGGGAAGGCGGCTTGCGAGTGATGGGACCGCGATGAAGGTTGGCGGGCCGTACTCTTCCCACCCGTTTTGTGAGGCTTGCGGTGATGTGGCGGTTCGCCCTACCATCCTGCTCTGGTTTCTCAACACCAAGGCTGCCTGGCAAGAGTTTGTCTACGCGTGGGTGCCCCTGTGCGAAAAGTTGCTGCTCCCGCTTGAGCCGTGGACGGCGCGCCGGTGCTCAGTGTGCTCTCACGCCGGAGCTGGCATTCAAACCGCCTGGGAGTGGGCCATGGAGTCGCCAACGTACGCCCTCGCGCTGCTCTTTCTGTGCCGCACCATGCCGGTCGACGCCGAGGTCAACCGCGAGCTCAAGTCCGAGTACGAGCCTCTCTTCAGGGTCGCTACCCGCGGAACGAGCGAGGCGGTGGCGGACGAGCTCTTGTTTGCCTTCTCCCGGAAAGATCGGTGCACCGGCATCTGGGAGGAGTTCAAGTCGATGCTCGTAAGCCACATCGTGCAGCAGTGCGTCACCCCGCCGGAAATTCTGCTGATGCCGTGCCCCACCAACGAGTGTTTCAGCGATGGGCACGACCGGCTTGGGTTTTCGCCATTCAAGTTCGGGCCGTGCGTCGCTTGCGGCAACCGGGAGTGCGTCGACATGACGGGAGAGCTGCTGAGGTCGCCGAGCCCCGTCCGGTACTGCAGCCATTGTTTTCTGCGGGTCGGAGCTGCCGCGGTGCCGGGTCTGGTCAAAACGCAGAGCCCGGCCGAGAACGACGCTGCCAGGGTCACGCTCCAGCTCGCAAAGGCCGACGCCGAGCCGTTGTGGTGGACCTTCTCCTTTGGAATTCAAGATGTCGGTCTGGTGGCGCTCGCGCGGGGTCAGCCGGAGAGAGTCGGGGCGGACTTTGTCGAATGGCTCGTGTGCAACCACTACGACGCGCTCGCTCAGGCGCTCTTGGATCATCTGCTCGTCATCCGCTTGCACACCGATGTGGACGCCTTTGTGAAGCATTTGGTCGACGTCGTTCGGGCAACGCTGGTGGATATTCAGGCTAAGGAGGCCAAGCCGTGCGACTACGATACAGGCGTGGTCCTCGTCGATCCGTTTGCGGGCCTGGGCGACATGTGTGCTGAGTGTGGAGGCATGGTCGGAAAACCCTCGTTTGAAACGCTGTTTGAACATGGCATGCTCACGTGCTACGACTGCGGCGGCTCGTTGTGCTCGGGTTGCGCTCGGTACGGCCCGCTTCGGTGGATGCTTATGACCGGCCGCTTTTACTGTGTGCCTACCCGGATGTGTTTGTGCGAGGTCAGTACGAAAGCCGCAAGCACTTGGACGCAATCGGGTCGCCTGCCGGAGTCACCACGTTCGCTTTGAACCGCCGGAAAAAGGTCGAGATGGCGCGGCAGCTCACGTGGGGGTTGATCTTCCCGAGCTGCATGTCGGAAGGCGAGTGCTTCTGAACAAAGGGAGATGGATAAACCACCACCGTGTTCTTGATTGTCAGCCCGTCTCGTAGAACTTGCAGCATCAGCGCGCAGTAGACGCTAACCGCTTTCTGGCTCGAGAGGCCGCCGGCAACCTTGAAGTACCGCGTCAATGCCCCGGCCAGCGCTTCCACCTCGGGGGCGTCTCGGGGCGGCGGCGGGTTGATGCTGTGCCGCAGCCGGGTGCTCACCGCAAACGCCACCTTGAACACGTTCGAAAGCTGGTTGCTCCGGCTCGCCCTGGCCGCGGTGGTGACCCTGGCCTGCGCCGTCTCGTACTCTTGTATTCGGGCATCCGAGTACAGAAACGTCCGCAGCGCCTGCTCAATCTTCCCCTTGATGTTGACCGCCCGCGGACGTCGCCGCTTCGTTCCTTTGGCCCCCATCCGCACAAAATTGTCGCCGAGGAGCTGCCGCTTGCTGAAGGTGTCGCGACTCGAGCGGGTGTACGCGAGAAGCGGCGGCCCGGACACGACGAACCCCGTAAGCCGGCACGTCTCGCCCTCTTGCCCGGCGGTCGGCGCGCCTTCGCAGCACCTTTGCCCGCACTCGTGCACCTGTCGACTGGCTGCGGGGCGGTGAGTGCGGCGCGGGAAACCGGGGCGGCCTGGGAACCGCACCTCGGCAAACAAAAGTGAGGTCGGTGCCGCCCCGCCACTCCCAGAAGGAGCATTCGGGCGTGCACTGGTGGTGACTGTCAACCGCGTACGTCGCCCCGCTGTGTCGGTTGAAGGCGGCCACGGCGGGGTGCATGGCTGACAGTGCGAATGCTGAACTCAGCGCTTATAGACTTCGCACTCTATAGACCTTTACTTTGTAGCTGCAAAACTAGGTCGGCGGGAGTGGCCACCGGCGCCTCGAAGCCCACGCTGAACCACATGCCGCCAATCGTGTAGTGGATCGCCCGCAGCAACGCGTAGTCCCCGGGGTCCGCGTCGTACGCCAGCCCGTACAGCGAGACAATCGGCAACAGCACTTCCGGCCACACCCCGCGCCCGTCCTTTGCGGTGGCTATAACGCTGCTCGAAAGGCCGGGGGGCGGGGGCATCGGGGCTAGCTCACGGCGCCGACAGTCTTCAATCTCGCGGACCAGCGCCTCTAGCTCGCCATTGATTTCCGAACGTAGTACCAAACGGTTATCAGCAGAAGACTCCATACCGCCAGATCAAGGACCTGCGCCGCCAGTTCTGTGTGCATTCCGTCCCAAACTATATAGCACGGCCCCGTATATACGGTACAACTGCAAAATATACAGCGTACAGTACAGAACGGCGGGGGATGGTTCTGATCTGGCCGTTTCTGGTGGTCGGCATTCTGAACGTCGCTGTGGCGGTCCACTGCCTGTTCAAGCAGGAGGAAGCCGCTTATGCCCCGGTCGAATTTGATTCAAAATATGATCGAAAGCGAAAACATGCTACGTGCGAGAGCCTCCTACCTCCATCACAAGGCGCGGGAATATGTGAGAACCCATGGGAGCTCGCCGAGGAAGACACTCCGTTCTATGTATCTGTCGGCGGCGGCGCAGATGACCCGGCTGGGGGACACGCTGCTGTTCCAGAGTCTCACGATCGAGAGGTACCGGATCAGTGTTACGACGCTGGGCAAGACACATACGGCGATGAAGGATGCACGCAGGGTTTGCTCCAAAGTGCTGGAGGAAATGACCGTGGTGCCGCCCAGTCCGCCGCTTGAAGAGCCCGAGATCGACGTGAGCGACTGGCCGACAGCACCAACAACTCCGCCATTAGCGCGCGCTGTGCCACCACAAGAATGCGGCGCGGAGACTACTGTGCGTCGGGCGATGCCGTTATCTTTGACTTAGTCACCGCGGGGGATCTGCCGCTGTCGGCGCTCGGCGAGGTGCACCGCGGGGTCTGCCTCAATGATACCCACACCCCGCACTGCTTGGCCCGGTACCACCGCCGGATGTACAAACTCAGCGCAAGCTCAATCAGGCGGTTCCTCGAGAGCAGAAACGCGTCGGCTGTTGACCTGGTGCAGCTCGCAAAGGCGCTCAAGAAGTCGCACAGGGAAGCCGGGTTCTGGCTCCGGGCGCTGTACAATGTGGTGCACAGGGTCCCGACGCTGCGGATGTGGGCGCGGAGGCTGGTCGATGGGCCCCGCATCAGGGTCGCTACGTACTACTTTGCCGCCTTGACCGGTGTGGTCGGTGCCCCCGCGGGAAACCTGCTGTGGAAACGCCAGGAGGACTTTCGGCTGTACCCAGACGTGCAGTGGTACCTCTATCACCTGGTCCGGGAAATGCAGCTGAAACCGTGCTTTGCTTCAGAATCGCTAAAAACAATGGTTGCGGACGCCGTCTACCGCGCGCTCGCCGCTCACCTGCCTCCGGAGCTCATTGGGACGATTCTGCGGTTTGTGTATTAGCGACAGCGCCGGTTTTGGGCGCCAATGGAGGACAATGACGATGTTGTCGACCCCAGGAACATCCTGCCGGTGGGATCTAGGCGGAAGAGAAAGGCACCGGTGCGGTATGTGGACGAAAACTACGCCGCCTTGATGCTGGAGGATGTTCCGGAAGACGAGATTGACGACGCGCTCTCCGGGGATTGCTCCGACGCCGTGATCGAGAGCGAGTCCGAAGAATACGATGAAGAAGGTTGTGATGATTTTATTGAAAATGATGCCTCGGACGATGAATGCTCCGCGATCGAGTGCGGTGGGGTGGGACCGAACTGCGGCGCTCTTATGAGAAGTAAGTTCGATAGCGACTCTGACTACGACGAGTAATAGTGGAGCATCGAATCAAGAGTGCGCGCCTTCTTCATCTGGCTGAACGTCTCGTTAAATTTCTCGCAGCAGTCGGATGTTTCCGCGAATCGCTTGCGCTCGTTTGCGGCCGCCATCGCTTTCTTGATCATCGTCTCGAACTCGGGCGTCGGCTCCGCAACAAAACCCGGGAACTGCTGCGGCTTTGGTCCGTACTGCTTCTTCCAGATCGCGTGGTGCCCTTTGGTTGCGACTCCAATCAGAGCGTCGGTCACAACTCGCCCATTCTTGGTGGTCTGGATGCCTCGCTCGCTCGCTTCCATCAGCACGTTCGCGATCATCCGCATGCCGTCCCCTTTCACCGCGGCGTGCTTTCTCGAGGCCGTGCGATGGTTGTCCTTGCCAAAGACGGCGCACAGCAGATACGCGATGGCGTCGCACATTGGACTCGCCAGACCGGGCAGCACCGAAACGGGGTCTGGCTGCTTCCCGCTTACCAGCAGCGTCGGAATCATAAAATACCTGCAGTACTTTGCCACCGCCTCAAAGAACTCGACGGGGGGAAGGTTAGCGTCGATTGTTTCTTCTAGCTCGTTCTCGCTCAAACTGTACTTTGGACTCCAGCCGCACATCGATATCACCTCGCACCCTTCCACCGCAATCGTCCCCTTCATCACGTAGAGCACGTTGGTCCCGAGTGTGGACAGGTGCGTGTGCAGCTCTTTGGTGTCCTGTCCGGTAACCTCGGAGTCCTTCGTCTGAAGAATCCACATGCTCTTTGAAATCCAGCACGTCGCTTCCTTGCGAACAAAGCTGGCGGGCGGTGGGAGCTGCGGCACAATGGCGTGAACCTTGTCCCCCGGCTGGCAGTCCAAAGCACAGTGCGCCCCAAACTGTTGGATGGCGTACAGGATCGTCACAATGATTGCCTTCTCCGACAAAAATTCTTCGCCGGAAACCATCGGCAGGTCGGTGCACCCCGGCTCGCACACGTTCAGCCACAGCTTGCACACGTCGATCGAATCATCGGTGGCGATCACTTCCCCGCTTTCCGAATCAAGCTCGAGCGTTACGTCGGTGAGCGGCCGCGAGTCCTCCAGCGCTCGCTCCACTTGTTCGGGGTTCAGCTTCGGGATGATACCGACGTTCGTGAGGCACGGTACCGCTTCCGAGTGACTGCCGTCCGGGAGCTGGAGCAAACCGGTGCCCTTCTCCAAAAGAATTACGGTGCACTCAACGCTGTGGGAAATCGGCTGCGGCGGCCATGGTTAGCAGTGTGCACCCCACCCACCCCACCCCCCGCCGCAGCGACCGACCCGCGTGTCCTCATCGAAGACCATGGCCAGAAATGTATTACACAAGCGCTATTAAATTACAGGCTAGAGTTCGGCAAGCGTGCAGTAACTTTTGTGTAGCTAGTTCGAGAATAACGGTTTTTTGGCGCGGGACGGTTATTACACATTCCAACGATGCCGACAATGTGGGACACGCTCGCAGCATTTCTTGCAGGGATTGCCGCGGGGGTTGCGCTTGGGTGCTTGACTGCCTTCTTGCTCGGCGCCATTCACAGCAGCTCGATCATCTACGTCTTTGGGGCCGTGGCGTGGCTGTCGATCGTAGGCGCGCTCTGCATCGCTAGCCGGCCGCCGCCTGCCCCCGAAAAACTTGAGGACGAAACAGTAAATGTATAAGCGCTTCCTCGGCATGGGTGCACGTAGGATGCTGGTCGTAGCTGCCTTGGCTGTGGCGAACTGCGAGCTCTACAACATTACGGTCCCCGGAACTGGCTACTTCTGTAACCCGGGGGCCGCCGCTGTGTACGACATGACCGACATTGACCCGAACGTCGACCCGGGGGGGGTGTCGCGCGGGCCCTTGTTCGTCTACGGCGTCGAGGGGTCCCGCTGGAGCGAGCTCACCGACACCCCCGCGTGCGACTGCCGCAACCTCAAGCCGGCGTGGAAGGCCCAGCAGCTGCCCCCCGATAGCCCCTCGGCCGGCAACTTCACCGCCAAAAAGCTCTCGTCAAATTGCAGGCTCACCACCGTCGGGTACGCGTGGGACCTGGCCCCCCTCGGCATCTTTGACACGGTGCTCACCATCCCCCCGGGAAAGTCGGTCGAGGTCAACACCGTGTTCTCGGGAGTCCCGAACAAAGTCCTCGAAGCCGGCACAGTCGTCAACCGGCGCGGCGTCACCATCAACAGCACCGCCGACTACATGCTGCCAAACAACGGCCCGGATGAAATGTGCGACGTCTCGATCAAGTCGCCGTCCGCCAACGCCATCCGGGTCGCCGACTACTGCACCGCCGATCACGTCGACAATGTGGAGGCCTTTGTCGACCCGTACCCTTTCAACCAGTACGATCTCGGCTACGACAATGGCTCGCTCTTCGTTGCCGGGACGGGCCACCCGCGCACCGAGCACCTCACCCAAAACTACAAGGGGCAGTGGCAGGAAGAGACGGACACAATTTACGGATTTCCAGAATACCGGGTGTGCGGCAGTGGCTGCGACCCGCTCGGCGTTTTGGCTGGTGGGCACCCCTTTCAGTTTGCCGCCATCGAAGGCCCAGGGACTACCGTGGCCGCCCCGCTCTCGGGTAACGATCCCAGTTCAAAGGGCACAGTGTACCCGCCGCAGACCACGCTCTTAACGCCGCACGGAGTAAATACGTGGATTAGTGGGTCGTGGCAGGCCAGTGGGATCGTGAGCCGGGCAAACCTGCCGATGGATTGGATGGAGCGCCGCCCTCGGTACTCGTTTGCTACCCGCACTTTTACTCAGATCATCAACTGGTACATGGCCGAGTTTCAGTTTGCGCTGAATCAGGTGGGCTTCTGGCTCGAGCCTAGTGTCCAGGGGCTTATTGCTGACATGACGCTGGACGATGACACCACCGACTTTCTGTGCAGCTGGAAGATTGGCGAGCGCGGGGCCGACAAAGCCGAGCTCAGCGCCGAAGTGTTAATAACGGGGTACCCTTGCATCAACCGCAGCGCCTTCACCAACCCCGACACTAATGAGTGCACAGAAGTGTGTGATGCGCTGCTGAACCACACCATGGCTGCGTCCTGGGGCTTTAAACGTGACCTCAACCTCGATCGCGCGTTCTCAGCGACAGGCCCGAGCGACGACGACAGCTCAAATGGCTTCTCGAGGGTCAAGTGGGGGCACGAGCTTTTGCCAACGCTGATCAAGGCTACCATGGAGGGGCCCTCGTGCGCAGATTGCGGTGTCGTTGACGGTGATAAGCAGAAAGCCGGCATCAATTTTTATGGCGAGATCGATACCTCAGACGAAAACTTGCGCTTCCTCTTCAACACGGGGTACACCCTCGACCAGGCCGTTTACACAGGACCCTCGGGGGCAGGAATGCGTGACTGGCTGGGGGGGGCAATACCGGGTATAGATAGATCAAATTTTAATTGCAACTGCCAGGATCCTAATACTTGCTATAACGGTTGTACACCAGCTCAAATCGAAGATGGGTATAGGAGATTGTACACGGGAACGATAGAGACTGAGCCCGGAGCAAACTTGGGCCGCAAAATAGATCCGGGCATCAGCGGCATCAACTGGATCAGGAACGTTCACTCTTCCGGAGATGGAAAATCGACGTTTGACCTCACGCCGTGGGTCGC
>MDSZ01186394.1_pt1 | contig 13635 bp, 10 predicted proteins | sample 811201 | NCBI WGS metagenome assembly MDSZ01 (sample SAMN05326647, study PRJNA326480) | marine metagenome | isolation source: seawater | place: Indian Ocean: North | collected 2010
CTGGCATGTTCTCCTTCTGTTGCGCGGTCTCCATAACAACGTATTTCGCACCAGAGAGAGGTTTGGCGAAATCAACGAGTGCCTTCATCGGAAAGCCACTCCATGGAATGGCCATTGACCAGGCCTCGACACAGCGGAATCGATAGAGCCGTTCTTCCAGCGGCATATGTCGGATGAGGGTGTCGAAGTCGACTGCCATCTGCTTTTCGACCAGACCGTCGAAAGTAACTGTCCAGGGGCGTATCTTCAGTTTTTGAGCGGCGTTGGCGATCCGCTTATGGCTGCCGAACTCATAGAAATTGTTGTAAGTGATTGCGTACTTTTCTTCGGTCAACTTGCGGCGCGCAATCGTGTACCGCTCGTTCCGCTTGACCGGGTACAGGTCAGCTGTCGGGTCGCTGGCTGCAGCGGCCCATGCAGTCGCAGCACCCCCAGCAGTGCTGCCTAGCAGGATTGGGCCCGCGGCAATCGCCTGGCAAAGTTGGCGACGTTTCAAATAGACACTCTCATCCGTCGCCGCCGATTCCGGCAGTTCCCACAATTGCTTCACCCGCGTCAGCATCGTTCGAGTCTTCGGTGTGTTGGGTTACCGACAGATACGTACGTGGATACGGCGTTGGATCAAAGTCAAACCTCCATAGGGGCGTGTTGATATCAGCTAAACGAGACTTCGACTGTGCCGAGTGAGCCGAAGTCACCGGTCACCGTGCCACCGTCAGGAACCGGCAGCATTTCGGCGGCACTGCCGCTCGAGACCCAATCGCCCGCCTTCAAAGATTGTCCTCGCGGTTTTAGATGATTGGCCAGCCAAGTGATCGAAGCAATTGGGTTGCCGTCCATCACATTGCTGCCGTTGCCGACCGCTTTCGCCTCACCATTGATAATTTGTTTCAACGCGTGATTAGCGTAGTCGACGCCCGCCCAATCTTTCGTGCCGGGGCCATAGGCGAAGCCACCGTTGCCGCCGTGGTCAAGAATCACGGTGAGACCGCTCATAGGAATGGCACTGGAGAGGCGCCGGTTCACGATTTCTATGGCCGGATGGACCGATCCAATCACCGCGCGAATGTCATCATCCGTATAGGCACTTTCCTTGGCCGGCAGATCATCGTTCAGGCGGAAGGCAAATTCACACTCGCTGATACGCAGGCCGGGATCCGGCATTGTCATCTTTCCCGGACTCTCCATCACGTAGCTGGCGAATATCGGTCCGGCACCCGGACCGTCCACACCCATCTTCTGCTGTCCCGGCACGTTCGTGAAGGCCACTTTCCAGCCAGCGATCGCATCGTCCATCGCCGCTACGATACCGTCTTGAATTGCGTAAGCACCATTCATGTTTTGCGGCATGCCGCCCGGCAGTTCATCCATGACGCGGTTTTCATGGCGCGCCGAGATAAGTGCGGCCGCAGCCGCCGACACATCGGTCATACTTCTCTTCTCCCAGAATGTGGGGGCTATTCCGCAGCCGCCCGGTGTTGTTCGAATAAATCGTCAGCGACGCGAACGGTTGGTTTCGCCATGTTGTCGAATGACCAGCCTGAGGTAGCGATACCCAACGTCTGCATCCGCAGAACGATGATCAGATCAAAAAGTTTTGACTGCGAGATATTGGCCTGCAACTCGTCTCATCCTGTGTAGCCTCCTTTCGACTGGAATCCAAAAAAATTGTCTCTATCGTTTGGTGACTTTCGATTGGTCGTTTGAAATGTACTGGTTTGGGAAGGCACTATTCCTGACATGGTGTTCCCCCTGATACAGTTCTTGTAGCGCATTGCTGCGCAGAGGCAGTAGGCGTTTTTTCCATTTATCCCATGGTGCCAAGGGCTGAAGCCGTATGCACGAAAAATCAAATTCGTGTCAGCCTCCGTCCTTATAGGGTTTCAATGCAGCAAAAAATGCATCGTGGGTCGGGGTTGGGACACCGACCTCGCGCCCAAACCGACAGACGGCACCGCTAATCCAATCCAGCTCCATCGGTTTTCCACCGGTAAGGTCATGGACCATGGAAGCAACCATAGTAGCGGGGAAATCATCGATTTGATTTAATTCCTGAGCCATTGCGTGATCCGGAAGGTCGACCCCTTTGCCGCGCGCGACAGCGATAGCTTCTGCGATGGCCGCTTCAATCACCCGCCGGATATCCGGATCTTCCCGCAGCGCGCCGATAGGTTTGCGCGTGACGGAGGTAATGCCTGCCATCATGGCGATGCGCACAAACTTCATCCAAACAAGAACGTCGATCTTGTCCGAGTACGTTGGCGCGAGGCCGGCGTTGTCGCAAGCTTCCTTGAGATGCCTTCCGCGTTCAGAGTCTGACCCATCTGCCTCCCCGAAAGAAAATGAGGAGAATTTCCCGGTCTGCCGTATCAAGCCGGGTTCTGCGATAACCGCGGAGATGTAGCTGGCGCCGTTTAAAACCTTTTCTGGTCCGTGAATGCGCGAGAGCGTATCGGCGCATTCCACGCCGTTCTGCAGGCAAACAAAGCTAGTATTGGGACCGACCATGGGCCTCGCAAACTCGGCCGCCTCTTCCGTTTGGAACAGTTTCACGGCGAACAATATGAAATCGACGTGTCCGACCTCCGACGCATTGTCCGTCGCAAGCGAGTTCGTGATGCATGCGTCCCCGTTTTCGCTTTCGATGCGGAGCCCGGAGTTCTGAATTGCCTCCAGATGTGCACCTCGCGCAATGAAAGCTACGTTCTCGCCTGCTTCTGCGAGCCGCGCGCCAAAATATCCGCCGACCGCGCCCGCACCGAGTATGCCAAATCTCATGGTATGCTCCGTAATTTTGATAGAGCCGGGTATGCGGGTGATGCGGACAAAATGTCAAACAACATTACGCAAATCACGCATATGTTTGACGACGGCGTTTGCGCCTTCTGCAAGAAGGCTGTCGGCGTGTCCCGGTCCGCAGTGTCCGCCACCAGTAAAGCCAATGGCGCGCATGTTTGCGGACACGGCTGCCTTTATCCCCTTCGCGCTGTCCTCGATAACTGTGCAGGCTTCCGGCCTGACACCCAACGATTCTGCTGTAAAGAGAAACAGGTCGGGCGCAGGCTTACCCCGTTCAACCTGATGCGAGGAATATACGTGTTGGCCGAAATATTCCGATAAGCCGGTCTGATGAAGTTTTTGTACCAGACCTTCAGGTGATGATCCGGAGGCGACCGCAAGCATTGCCTGGAGAGACGCAAGAGTATCGTGAACACCGGGGATTACACGCAGGCGCGTCGCGAAGGCTTCGCGATAACGGTCTCGGATCTTTGGACGGAAATCAGAGGGTAGTGGCGCATCGAATTTGGCTCGGTAATCCGCTTCGACCTCGCGGAAGAACTCCGTCGACGTCGTTCCCAAGTGGCGTTTCTGGTATGCATTGAGGTCGAACGCCAACCCGATTTCCTTCAGGCTTTTCAATTCGATTTCTAACGCCAGTACCTCGCTGTCGACGAGTACGCCATCACAGTCGAAGATTATCGCCTTGGTCAATTCCTTTTCGCAGAATTGTTTGTCGCAAGGGAACTTGAGGTGGAGATATTTGTTGGCACCGGGTCGCCGCGAACGGCGCGGGCGATGGCGGTATCGAGCCTGCCAACGATATCGTCGAGCTCTGCCTCGGTAACGATGGTCGGTGGGCAGATGCGCGCATAGTTCTTGACCACGATCATCACGACGCCTTCTGCAAGGGCGTGATAGCGAATTGCTTCACTCAATTCGGGGTCGGGTTCCTTGGACTCGCGATCCGTTACGATATCCATCATGCGGTATAGGCCGCGCCCTCGAATATCGCCGATGTTTTCATACTTATCAGTAAGTTTTGCGAGCCGCGTTTCCAAATAGGCCCCGGCTTTCGCAGCGTGTCCGGCAAGGTCGTCACGCAGTACGACCTGCAATTGCTTGAGTGCAACGGCTGCGGGGAGCGGATCTTGCGGATAGGTTCCGGCCCATGGGAGACCCTTGGTGCCACGTGTCCGTTCCGCGATCTCTGGTGTCGTCACAGTTCCGCAAAAGGCGAAACCGGCGGAGAGCCCTTTACCGAATGTCACGATGTCCGGTACTACATTATAAGGCTCAAACCCCCAGAATGTGCCGAGACGGGCGGGAGCGAGCTGACACTCATCGAATATCAGAAGCGCACCCCAGCGGTCTGCAATATCACGAATGCCTTTCAACCAGCGCTCGGATGGCACGATCATACCGCCCGGTACAGCGATAGGCTCCAGCATCAGCGCGGCAACCTCTTGCGATGTTGTGTACTCGATCAACTCCTCGGTCATGCGAAGACTAATCTCATCCCACTGATCCGAATCGTCGACAGGTGCCCGATAATAGAACGCGGGAACGATACAGTTGGAGCGAGCCGGGATTGATAACGGGCCAAGGCCGCGTCGCCGTGCACCGCCGACCGAGGTGATCGCCTCGGCGGCAAGCGAACCACCGTGCAGGCCGCGCACCATCGAACAGATGTCGAAACCGTCCGTGGCGCCAAGAGCCATGCGCATGGCAATTTCGTTGGCCTCGGAACCGGTGACCGCAAAATTTGTCATCTTAAGGTCGCCCGGAAGCGTAGTTGCGAGGAGTTCCGCGAATTCGATGGCCCACGGATTGGTGTACCAGGACGATTGATGCACGAAACGATCCGCCATATCCCGGATTGTTTCGACCAATTCCGGATGCGCGTGTCCGAGCGTCAGGCTCATCATTCCAGAGCTCAGGTCATAGTAGGTATTCCCATCAATATCGAAGAGCTGAACGCCGGCGCCTCGTTCAAATATAATTCGAGGTTCGAACCGCCACCCCAAGACATACTCTTCGTCACGCGCCATCAGGTCCTTATGGCGGTTGGAAAAATCGAAGGCGTCATTCATCTCCCGATTCCTCGAATACGGTTTGAGCTGCTTGCAATAACATAAACCTATCTCCTTCTGCGTTCTCGCCAACACGCTTCACGTTCCGATCAAACGGTTTGGCCTCCGATGCCTCGCGCACTAAGTTCGCAAGGCAGTGGAAGAGCGAGTTGCTATGGCAGTCACACGCATATCGGAATCCGGCCGCATTCGCATTGAGCGGTATATTGAAGACTACATCGATTCGGGAAAGATTGCTGGGTGCTCGATGATCGTGTGGCGCGGTGGGGACGAACTCTACACGACCTTCAAAGGTGTTCAGGATTTGGAGACTCGCAGACCGATCGCACGTGACACGATTTTCCGCGTTTATTCGATGACCAAACCGGTGGCCAGCGTCGCCTTGATGATGCTCTTCGACAGGGGGCGGTTCGACCTGGATGATCCGGTCGAAAGATTTCTCCCGGCATTTTCCGGCATGAGGATCTACGATCCAGGCGGGTTCCATACGCCTGCTGCGGGACGCATCACTATTCGCCAATTGCTGAATCACACGTCGGGTTTGATCCTGCCGGCCTTCTCTGAGCACCCCTTGCGGAAAATATACGTTTCGCAGGGTGTCAACGGCTCACGCAGCGAAGGAACATTGGCGAAGGTTATCGACAAACTTGGCGAACTGCCTCTTTTGTTCGAGCCGGGAACGCGTTGGGAATACAGCATGGCGACTGATGCCGTAGGGCGTCTGGTTGAGGTGATTGACGGTAGGACGTTCGACGCGTTCCTACAGGATGAGTTATTAGGTCCGCTTGGCATGGTGGATACCCAATTTTATTTGCCACAGGATAAAATCCCGCGCTTCGCGGCCAATTACTCGCGGGATGCAAGTGGGCCCATCCATCCGATCGATACACCAAGCGAAAGCCGATATCTCGTCGTGCCGGATTATAAATCTGGCAACGGCGGCCTCCTGTCCACGATGGACGATTACCTAAGGTTTTGCCGCATGCTCCGGAACGGAGGGACGTTTGAAGGCGTTAAAATCCTTGAACCGGAGACAGTCAATTTGATGGTTCAAAATCACTTAGATGGTGATATGGCGAACATGGATGCAGCCGATTTCGGCGGGCTGGATTGGCGAGGTATGGGTTTTGGTCTAGGCTTTTCAGTCGTTCTCGATCCTGAGCGTGTCGGATACGGGAATGCGGGGATGTACGGCTGGTCGGGCGCTGCAAGCACCTATTTTTGGCTCGATCCCGCGATTGATCTGATCGTGATATTCTTCACGCAGTTCATGCCGTCACGCACCTACACGATTCGAAGTGATCTCCGTCCGTTGGTATACGGCGCTTTAGCGTGATTTCACTGCGCCGCTTTCCTCCAGCGTCGTGACATCGTTTTCATCGTAACCGAGTTCCGAAAGCACCTCGCGCGTGTGCTCGCCAATCTCCGGAGGTTGTCGGCGCAATTCGAATTGATGGTCTCCCACTTCGACTGGAATGCGCGGCAGTTTCACTGATTTGCCATTGGGCAGGATCGTCTCACACATACGCCCTTCGGCGTTAAGCTGCGGATCATCGTAGAGATCTTCCGTCGTCGCCACTGGTGCGAAGGGAATGCCGATTTCCTCGGCGATTGCGCACATCTCGGCTTTCGTATGCTCCTTGCAGGCAATGGCGACCGGTGGTCGGACGCGGTCAGGATTTGCGACGCGATCCTCGTTGGTTTTCAGCTCGGGGTCCGCGAGCAGATTTTCGTGCCCAAAGCGCTTACAGAAGCGCTCCCAGTGATTGTCGCTGGTGATGCCGATGAATATCTGATCACCCTCTTTTGTCTCGAAGCATTCGTACACACACCATGCGCGTTGTCGCGCGGTCATGGGGGGCACCGGTTTTTCCAGAAGCGCTCCGCCCGCCATGTGTTGCATCATCAGCAAAGATACAGATTCATAAAGCGCACCCTTTACCATTTGTCCCTGTCCTGTTCGGTCTCGATCACGAAGCGCACAGAGGACACCAATTACGCCGTAGGTGCCGCCCATAATATCGATGACGGACGAGCCGGCCCTTAGCGGCTGGCCCACGGGCCCCGTCATGTAGGCGAGGCCACCCATGAATTGAACCACTTCGTCGAGGGCAAGTCGATTTTCGTAAGGTCCGGAAAGAAACCCCTTGAGCGAGCAGAAGATTAACCCCGGGTTTCTTTTCGACATTTCTTCGTAGCCAATGCCGAGACGGTCCATCGTGCCGGGTGCATAGTTCTCGATAACGACATCAGCGCTCTCGATGAGTTTCTGGGCGACTTCGCGGCCAGCATCGCTCTTTATGTCGATGGCGACGCCGCGCTTGTTTCTGTTGAATGCGGCGTAAAAACCGGCGCCAAATCCGGAAAGTTTACGTGTCTTGTCGCCACCGGGAGCAGGTTCAACCTTGATAAGGTCTGCGCCAAGGTCCGCTAATACCAGACCACAAGAAGGTCCCATGATGGTTTGGCAAAACTCAACCACGCGTATGCCGTCAAGCGGCAGTGGCGCTCCGTTTTCCTCGCTCAAGTGAACCTCCGTTATCAACAATCTATTAGAAACAGAGGTATATATAGGTGAAATCCAGCGGGCGCCATCGGGCTCACGGTTGCGGCCGCGCTTAATGGTCGCCGCCGGCAAACGTTCCCTCGATGGAACGGCCAGATAGTTTGCTTACAAGTTGCCGAAATGTGGCTCTCACCATAACGTGGACATTTTATCGACAGCGCCGATGCATTTAGTGCGAAGAGATTGAAAATTGTACGGGCCAAGTTGCGATTTTCTCAGAATCAGGAGCGGATAAGGAAATAGGACGCCAGCAGCGAAATTTCGGGTCAGGTGTCCTCTGCCACGCCAGCGCAATTAGCTGGCGTAGAACTCAATTTGCCATTCCATGTCGTCTTCCGTTAGAGGGAATTGGTTGCCGTTGCGCGGGTGCAGCATGGAATTCGGCCGAATATGGGCGACCTTGCGTTGCAGAGATACAGCCATCCGCATGCTCATGCCGGCTTTCCAGCAAAGTGAGGTCACGGCCTTGCCGCTTCCGGAACCGAGCATCTTGGCGACCACTTCGGAAGGCAGATCGGCCATATATGAGATTGCGCAATACATGAAATGGTTGTCGGCACCATCGACTGCCTGGGAGATAATCTTCTCGTTCAGTTTCCCTTCCTTATAGAGTTTATCCGCACGCTCCATCGCCCTCGATCGTGCATTGTCGTCTTCCGCTTCGAGGAGTTCGTCGGATTCGATGCGCTTGCGGACCTCCATGCGCATATCTTCGACGTCCTCCTCCCCAATATCGTTATTCTCGATAAGGCGTTCGAACAATGCAGCACTTACGAAACTCGCAATGCGTTTCACGGTGCGAACCGGAAGACTGCCGCGGTCTACCAAAGGCGCATGCCATTCCTCATGGCCTTCGGCTTCGACGGCAATTAAGTCGATCGTCTTGTCGCTTATCTCTGCGGTTTTGTTTTCAAGCAGCGTTGGGATGGCATTCTCGTCGCCGCTTTCGATAATTGCGTCAACGACTTCTTCGGGTAACGCCTCGCGGCGCGCGATTGAGGTCATCGGTCCCATGACGCCGCTTTCAATGCCAAGTGCGACAATTTCCAAAAGATCGCGATCACTGAGCAGCGGCGAGTATTCTCGCACAGGCGCAGAGACAGTGGTCTCTGCATCCATGGCCAAACGTTTTACGACATTCTTTGGAACGTTGCGGGCGTGTTTTATCTCATCCGAAACAATAGCGCGAACTTCTGGAATCTGGTCTCGGGCCAGGGTTTCAAGAATATCCAGCGCCATCTTAGAGAGTTTATCCTGCTGGTCGGTGGAGATATCCGGCAGGAGGCGGCCCAGCTTGTGCGCGAGTTCCTTCCTGACTTCTTCGTCGGGGTCCTTTGCTAGGATAATGTCGGCTTGCAGCGGGGTGCCGTCATTATCCGCAATCTCGCGCCGGACCATAGGGTCTTTGTCGTTGGCGAGATAGTATAGAATTTCGGGTTCTATGTTCTCATGCATGGCGAGATCACGCCTTTCAGCGGCGCCGCCTTTCTCGAGGGTCATTTTCGCCTGATCATATGTCGGCCGTTTGCCTTTCGGTTTTTTCGTCCGCTTCTTGCGACGCCGTTTTCCTAAAACCCAACCAAGCATCTTCGTTCTTCGTCCGACTAGTCGATGGCTGCCATCACCTTACCGATCAGACCGTCTGTACTCTTTTGCTTGATCCAGCGGAACACGGCCACGAGATCGAGCTCGCGGTCCAGCCACACGAGATTCTCGCCGGCCCCAAGCGCGAAAAAGCTGCTTTTGGGGGCGCTTGGGAACAATGTCTGTCCAGTATTAAGCCACCACATGAAACCATAATTCGGGTTGCAGGGTGACGGTCGACAAATCTCTTCAATCCAATCCTCAGAAATAATTTGTCGGTCTTGCCACCGTCCGCGGTTGAGGATTAGCGAGCCGACCCGCGCATGGTCACGGCTACTGATAAATAGGCCGCCGCCCCAGTGGCCGCCGCCGGGAACCGATTGCATGCGCCGGCCGTCAATCTCCATCCATGCATTGTCATAGCCAAGCCATTCCCATGTATCGCTAGCGCCGATCGGATCCATGATGTGTTCTTTGAGAACTTCCGGAAGTGGTTTGCGGAAGACCTGCATCAGCGATAGAGCGAGCCTGTTTACCCGGACGTCGTTATACTCGTAGTATTCTCCCGGGCTTTTAAGATCGCGATGCGTCCCCTTTTTGGAGTTATCAGCACCGGCGCCAACGAAACGGTTGCGGTCCACCATATCCGGTTTGTCGAATAAGGTTCCTTCCCATTCGCTCGCCTGCTGCAAGAGGTGGCGCCAGGTTATGTCCTTGTTCTGTTCAGAATCGAACCCATCGTCGAGCGCATAGTCCCGCATCGGGTCATCGATACTCTTAATGATGCCTTGCTCGACGGCGACGCCGGTAATTACGGCTAGATAACTTTTGGTGGCGCTGAAAGTCATGTCCGACCGCTGCGTATCACCCCATTCTGCGACTAGTTTTCCGTGGCGCAGGATTAAACCATTCGGATCGCCGCGCGGACGGGTTGGCCCGAGGACGACGGCCCATTCTGGCGGTTCAGTATTGCCGAGCACCGACATAAGGCCTTTGGATAGATCGCGATCGGCGTCAGATTCTTGGTCTTTGTGAAATATGATGGCATCCGTGATTCTTGCGGCGTCCATGCCGACGTCCGCTGGGTTGGCGATTTCCCAATTTTCGCCTGACCAGGAGCCTGATGTTGAATCGTTCATGAATTGCCTCTCGCTATGGAATTTTAATTATTTTAATGCGGCAATACGTCCTAGGCTAATTTCGTTAAGAATCAAGGCAACTGCTCGAGACGTCTTGTGAGCAAAATACACCACATGTTATCGTTTTTTGGCGAGCAAGCGATACCAATGGCGACTTTGCTCGAAAATTATCGTTCGATAGGAACGAGAGGAATAGACAGGGAGTTTCAAATGAAACGATTTATGCTTTCCGCGCTTGGCGCGGCCACGGCTGTAGCGGTAACGGCGAGCGCTGCCGTTGCGGCAAGCTCAACGATGGAAACCGTTAAAAAACGCGGACAGCTTATTTGCGGTGTGAACACCGGTCTCGCGGGTTTCTCGGCACCAGATGACAAAGGCGTTTGGAAAGGTTTTGATGTCGATTACTGCCGAGCGATGAGTGCCGCCGTTCTGGGTAATCCGGACAAAGTCACGTACAAGCCGTTGACTGGTAAAACCCGGTTCCCCGCGCTGCAATCCGGTGAAATCGACATTCTTTCTCGGAACACGACCTGGACCTTTAAGCGTGATGTCAATCTTGGTTTCGAGTTTGTGGGCGTCACCTATTATGACGGCCAAGGCTTTATTGCGCGTAAGGACCTTGGCGTTAAGAGTGCGAAAGAACTAAACGATGCGTCCGTTTGCATTCAAACGGGTACGACTACTGAGTTGAACCTCGCCGACTTCTTCCGCACGAACAAGATGAAGTTCAAGTCGGTTGTTGTCGAAGACGCAACGGAAGCGCGCCAAGCCTACGCAGCCAATCGCTGCGACGTATATACAACGGACCGTTCCGGCCTTGCCGCCCAACGTTCGGTTCTGAAAGACCCAGACGCACACGTTATTCTTCCGGAGATCGTCTCGAAAGAGCCGCTTGGCCCGGTCGTCCGTCACGGTGATAATGTCTGGGGCGATATCGCGCGCTGGGTTCGCAACGCATTGGTTGTTGCCGAAGAATTGGGTGTCACGCAAGCCAATGTTGACCAAATGAAAAGTTCCGAAAATCCGGAGATCAAACGTCTCCTGGGTACTGAAGGCGACTTCGGCAGCATGCTCGGCCTCTCAAAGGATTGGGCTTATAACATTATTAAAGCGGTCGGCAATTATGGCGAGATTTATGAGCGTCATATCGGCCCGAAGACCGCGATTGGCCTCGACCGTGGCGTCAACAATCTTTGGACCAACGGAGGCATCATTTACGCTGCGCCGTTCCGTTGATCTGCTAGCAGGTATAGATCTGCCAGCAAGCAGATAATTGTATCAAATGCACGCCCGGCCTGTCCTATTATTACGGGCCGGGCGCTGTGTTTTAGGTAACAATAAAATACGGCACTGCGAATACTAATGCAGGGGAACCGGTATGGCGGTGGGTGTGAAGGACGGGGGAACGCCTTCGGGTGGCGGCGCTCGTTGGTGGTACGATCCTAAAGTTCGGGCGATCATCTTTCAGGTCGCTTTTGTTGTCGCTCTGGTCGCATTCTTTGCCTTCATCGTCAACAATACGGTTGTAAATTTAGAGAAGCGCGATATCCGCGCTGGATTCGGTTTCTTGTCCGAACCCGCGGGTTTCGAAATTCCAATTACTGGAGTGGTCGATTATTCTGTCGACAAAGGGTCGACACACGGGGTGGTGTTCCTGATCGGCCTGCAGAACACATTTTTGATTTCTGCGATGGGGATCTTTTTAGCGACGATTCTCGGCTTCGTCTTAGGTGTTTTACGCTTATCGAATAACTGGGTCGTCACACGCCTGGTTGGTTCCTACATTGAAGTCGTGCGGAATATTCCGCTACCGCTGCAGTTCATCTTTTGGCAAACCGCCGTCTTCATCATCTATCTGCCGAAGGTGCGCGATCCGATTTCGATATTCGACACGATCTATATTCATAATCGCGGGCTTACCGGTCCGAAGCCAATTGGCGAGGCGGGCTTCGATTTTGTGTTTTATACGATCTTCGTCGCGATCGGCGTTGTCATGTGGTTGCGTAAATGGGCGCGCCGTAGGCAAGATGAAACTGGGAAGCAGTTTCCTGTCTTTTGGACGTCGCTGGGGTTGCTTGTCGGCCTTCCATTATTGGTCGCGTCGATCCTCGGGTTTCCGCTTTCTTGGGAATACGCGGAGCTGGGCCGTTTCCGCTTTACCGGCGGTATGGGTATTCCGATCGAGCTCTTCTCCGCTCTTACGGCTTTAACTATCTATACGTCTGCCTTTATCGCAGAGATCGTTCGTGCGGGCATTCTCTCGGTCTCTCGCGGACAAACAGAAGCGTCGCATGCTCTGGGGATTAGGCACGGTCCGACCTTGCGGCTCGTTATTATACCGCAGGCCCTCCGCGTAATAATCCCGCCGCTGATCAGTCAGTACCTTAATCTCACGAAAAATTCTTCGTTGGGCATTCTGATTGGGTACTCCGATCTTTTTAATGTGTTTGGTGGTATTTCCCTCAATCAAACTGGGCAAGCCATAGAGATCATCTTCATGTCGATGTCTGTATACCTCTGTTTCAGTCTACTGATTTCTTTGTACATGAATTGGTATAATCGGCGCATCGCGCTGACGGATCGATGAGTGATGCAATGAACACGCATAACCGCCCATTCGTTCGAACCGAGCATCTGCCGCAATCGCCGCCACCTGTCTCTACGTCGGGCATAATCGGTTGGGTGCGTGAGAATCTATTCTCGTCGCCGCTCAACGCAGTTTTGACGATTTCGTCGTTTTATTTCCTCTATTTGGTGATCCCGCCATTTGTCCAATGGGCATTTATAGATGCAGCCTGGTGGGGCAGTTCCAACAAGGACTGTGCGGGGTATGACGGCGCCTGTTGGGCCGTTGTAACGGCCCGATTTGGGCAGTTTGTGTATGGCTTTTACCCTGAGGCCGAACGTTGGCGGCCCAATCTCGTCCTTGTCCTGTTTGCGATCAATCTGTTGCCGATCCTGTGGGATCGCGTTCCTGGCCGGACCTTAGCCGCGCTCTTCCTGGTCACAGGTTTTCCGCTGGTTGCACTTTTCTTCATCCATGGTGGTCTCGGTTTGGAGGTTGTCCCAACACCGAAATGGGGCGGCTTCATGCTGAACCTGATCATGGCGGCGGTTGCGATTATCTATTCCTTGCCACTTGGAATATTGCTGGCTCTCGGCCGGCGGTCCGAGTTTCCAATTATCAGCCGGTTTTGTGTACTCTTCATCGAGTTTTGGCGTGGCGTGCCGCTCATTACTGTCTTGGTGATGGCTTCGTTCATTTTGCCGTTCTTCATGCCGGACGGTTTTAATTTCAACGAATTGCTAAGGGCATTAGTCGGCTTAACACTATTCTCGTCTGCCTATATGGCAGAAGTTGTTCGCGGGGGGCTGCAAGCCCTGCCGAAGGGCCAGACCGAAGCGGCACGGGCGATAGGTTTGACCTATTGGCAGTCGATCCGCCTCGTTATTATGCCGCAGGCTCTTAAAATAA
>MDSZ01268564.1_pt1 | contig 13635 bp, 13 predicted proteins | sample 811201 | NCBI WGS metagenome assembly MDSZ01 (sample SAMN05326647, study PRJNA326480) | marine metagenome | isolation source: seawater | place: Indian Ocean: North | collected 2010
GTTTGATAGTGAATATAATTTTTTTCAGGATCTTCAAGAGAGCTTTTTTCGAATATTAATTTTGGGTCAATGATCAAACCGGAAGCTTTATCTTGATTTTGAAGAAAAGGATTTACATAGGTTTGAGGATTCAGGCTTTCAATGCAACCTATCAATTCAAGTGTGAGCAAGGAGAATGCGGAGCTCATTAGTGTCGACTGATTAAATTTTTTTTGTAGAACAAAACTCGAATCTGAGTCACGCAAAGACATTATAAAATTAAAGATCTTGTCTTTATTTATTTTATGCACTTGAAAAGCATCCATTCCTGTGGTTGGCTTTCAATCGTCACTTCTTTAAAATACTTTGATAGAAGATTTTCTAAAGAATTTGCTGAATACAAATGCAAGTGATAAGGGTCAATCTTTTTCATAGCTAAAATCTTTAGGGGATTTTTGGTTTCTACTTGGGGAGTACTTCCCACAAAACAACCTCCGCTCTTAAGAACTCTAAATACTTCGCTGACAAAGGTTTCTCCGTCTCGTTGACTAAAGTGCTCTATGGCTTCCATACTGACAACAGTATCAAAGCTATCCTCTTTGTAGGAAAGAGAAAGCGCATTCATTTCTTCAAATAGCAAATTACCTCTAGGAAATCTTTTCTTTGCATTTTCGATTGATTCCTTAGAATAGTCAACGGCTTTAACAGAGACAGCTACTTTTGACAATTCGTTAGCTGTCCATCCAGTTCCACAGCATAGGTCAAGCACCCTTTTACCGTTTGAAAAGGACAATGCATAGCTACAGCGCTGCTCAAAGACTTTCTTCCAAGGATTATCATCCCATTTAGGATCGTCGGGATCTGCTCGCTCATCTTCGGTGGAGGTATTGATTCCCATCGTGTACTTCATAACTACAATGAAAGAACTAATTGAATCAGCAATAATTGAAACGCCAGGTATTTTTTTAAAAATCTTAATCATCTTTAGTAAATATTCTAAGAATACTAAATACAATGAGACTGAAAAAGGAATTTACAAATAGAAATAGCATAGGTATTGGTAATATCAAGGGGGAGATATGCAGTTTGATCAGCTTGAAAATCCCGAATGTTTTTTTCTTCCATTTTGCAAAAGAGAATCTTCCACCTAATGAGGAAGAAACATGGTGCCATACCATTGAATTTGGAATGAAATAAATAGACCCGCCGTTTCTTTTAGCGTTCAGTGATAAATCTACATCCTCACCGTACATTGAAAATTCTTCATTGAACATTCCTATTTCACTAAAATCTAAACTTCTGACCCCAAAACAGCAACCTGTTGCATATCCAATTTTTCTTACGCTGTTAAATTTCTTAATATTTTTTGAACGAATGCCATAGTGAGAAATAGATGCAAAAAGAAGATTTACCCTGCCTCCAGCAAACCATATGATATCTTCAGATTGCGCATAAAAGATTTTGGGAGCTACCAATATCGTATCTTTATCGTTTTCAAGTTGAGCTATTAGAGGCTCGACAAAAGAAGGGTCAACAGTGGTATCATTATTTAAAAAAATACTATACTCTGAATGCTTTTTGACGGCATTGAATCCAAAGTTATTTCCTTTTGAATATCCAAGGTTCTTTTTCGATCTCAAAATATTTACAGTGGGGAATTGGTCTTTCACTGCAATGTGAGATCCATCAGTTGAGCCGTTATCAATAAAAAAAATTCTATTATTTTTGTATGTTAATTTTGTAAGTGATTCAATGCATTTTAATGAAAGGTTTTTTTGGTTCCAATTCAATACAAATATATCAACAAAATTATTTTTCACTAGAACCCTCAATGATATTCTTAACAAAAATCTCCCACGAAAACTGCTTTTTGAAATCCATTACGCTTGACGAAAAACCATGCGATGATGAAAAAAATTTCACAATGCTATTTGATAGTTCATTCGGTGTTGGATTGCAAATAAATCCGGTTTGACCATCCAGAACATTTTCAGGCAGACCTCCAACGTTAGTTGTAATAACGGGTATATTGAAGTGGTATGCTATTGGTATTACACCGCTTTGGGTAGCGGATCTGTATGGCAAGACAACAACATCGCTTGAGCAAAAATAACTACTTACGTGCTGATCTTTAACAAATTCAAATCTAAAGTCAAAGCAGTCTTTAACATTTAGTTTTTTAGCAAGGGTTAAATATTTTGCTTCTTTACCATAGCACTCCCCTGCGACCACTATTTTAAAATTACTGATTTTCTTTTTTAATTCTTGAGCCGCTTTGATCAAAATATCTAAACCTTTGTATTCTCTAATCAAACCAAAATAAAGGATGATTTTTTCGTTGAATTCTTTTGATAAGGATAAGTTTTGCCTAGCAATATCTTTTTTGATAGGATCACCAAATATATCGTAGATAGGATGTTTTGATTCAATGAATTTTGCATGGGGATCTATTTGTAATAATGCTTTTTTTACAGTTTGTGACATAGTTACAAAATAATCGCCATATTTAAAAAAATTTTTCGTTAAATGTTTATCAAAAAAATTAGGTTCGTGAGGGTTGATGTTATTGCAATTGATAATGATTTTAGTTTTAAAACTTTTTTTAATTTTTTTTGCAATTGAAGAATAAGCTAAAGAAAAAAAAGGGTGCCAGTATTGAAATATTATAAGATCTGGTTTGATGTCATCTATACGTTTAGCAGTTTTAGACCACGTTAAGGGATTGATGGAATTCACCAATTTTTCTGCTGGTTTACCTGCAAATTCACTGTATTGTGATTTTCCTGGAAAGAGGAATTTTGGATACTGTAATGAAAATGATATTCGAAACACCTCGTGGTTCTTTTCAAATTCATTTGAAAGCGAATGATTAAACATTGAAATCCCACCTCTTAAGGGAGGAAATGGACCTATCAATACAACTTTCATTCTTTTTACGACTTTGTTATTTTTTTTATGCGAGCTTCTTTATCTTGATTGGAGTTTGCTATCATTTCACCAATGAGCCCAATTGAAAAGAACTGGATACCTATAACAATCAATAGCACTCCTAAAATCAGCAATGCAAAATGCTTGGCGAAAGGTTCGCCTTCAATATATTTTAAATAAAGAACATATCCTTCGATAATAAATCCAGCTGTAAAAGCAAAAAGTCCTAACTGACCAAAAAAGTACAATGGGCTCTGTATGTACTTAGATAAGAATAGGACAGAAATAAGGTCAAAGAAACCATGAAAAAAACGTCTTCCTCCATACTTTGTTTCTCCATGTTTCCTTGGCCTGTGATTGACAATAATTTCAGACACTTTAAACTTTTTTTGACCAGCTAAAGCAGGGATGTATCTGTGTCTTCCTCCATAAATATCTAAAGTCTTAATAACAGATTTTCTATAAATCTTTAGCCCACAGTTAAAGTCATGAATTTTCACACCTGTGAACATTCGTGTCACTAAGTTGAAGAATTTCGACGGTATTCTTTTAGATAAGGGATCTTTGCGATCCTTTTTCCATCCTGAAACCACATCATATCCTTCGTTTAATTTTAATAGTAGGTTATCTAATTCAGCGGGATTATCTTGAAGGTCAGCATCCATAGTTACAATACAATCACCATCAGCGCGTTTGAATCCCTCTGATAATGCTGCAGATTTTCCATAATTTCTATAGAACTGAATCAATACTAAGTTATTATCTTTCATGGTCAAGTTTCTTAGAATCTCAACAGATCCATCAGTTGATCCATCATCGATAAATATTATTTCATACTTTTTAGATCCAATACTTGATATAATTTCTTCATATAACTCTACCAATGAATCCTTTTCATTATAAACAGGTATTACAAAAGATATTTTCATAAGCTTCCTTTTGTTGGCATTGCAGATTGAGGAAATTGCTTGATCAAATGTGGGTATTGAGCATCGAACTCTCTGTTATCAATGGATATTTTGATCATTTCTTTCTCTTTTTTGAGCTTAAATGATACTGAATTTACCAATATTCCATTTTGAGTTGGCCTTGTAGAGAATTGAATCTCTCCATTTGTTATGCTTGAATGGTTTAAGATGTTCTCAGGATCTGATAAGTCTTTTGGTATAGTGCCTCTTAAGAATTCTTTGAGATGTAATGGTTGAATGATTTCAAAAAAAGGAAATGATATCAAAAGTGATTCTTTATTGTATTTACGGTTATTTCTAATATCCCAAGCAAAAATATCATTCGATTTTATTGCAATAAATAGGGTTTTTCTTCCCAAAAGATCTTTGAACTCAATAAATAAATCGTTCTTTGATGAGGTAAAAGAAAAGTTTAATCTTCCGTTGAAGTTGCCAGATGATATCAGATTGCCCGTTCCTCTACAAAATTCTTTTTTTGTCAAATCTGGATATATTGCTTCATTTTTTTCATTAATAGACTTTAATGCATAAGGGTTGCAAGCATAAAAGCAAATAGCCGTAATAAATATAGCTTTAATTTTCAGGATAAGCCTTTTTTCTTAAGCTAGAGTTTTCCTTGTCATATTCATAGGCTTTTTTGTAATACACAGATGCATTTGCCCTGTCGTTCGACTTCATCAGAATATCACCCAGATGCTCGAGCACAACGGAATTATCGCCCTGAATCTTAATAGATTTTTCAATGAATTTTTTAGCCTTCCTTAAGTCGTTGAGTTTAAAATATACCCATCCTATGGTGTCGAGATATGATGGATTATCAGGTTCAAGCTCTATGGCTTTTTTTGCATACTGTAAAGCTTTATCAAGATCTTTTTCTCTTTCAACTAAACTGTATGCGAAGTTATTCAATGCCTGAGCATCGAGATTATTTTTTTCTATTAATTGTAAGTAGATTTTATCCGATTTATTCCATTCACCAATCTCGTCGTATGCGATTGCCATCGAATGCAAAACTCCTGCTGATTCTGGCTGCAAGGATAGTGCTCGATTATAATATTCTAAAGCTTCTTTGAATTTTTTTATTCTACTGTAATTCAATCCAAGCATGTATTGAATGGAAAATCTTTTTGTAAAAATATCTGAAACAGGAGCAAGTATTGATATCGCTGAACTGAATTCGTTCTCATTCATGAAAACCAAGGCTCTGCTATAATATCCCCTCCAATCTTCTGGATAGTCCGCTATTAATTTATCTCCAAGAATACCTGCTTTTTGTATTTCGTTTGTGTCTAAATACATCTCAAAAAGAGAGAATATATATTGAAGGGATAATTGAGAGCTCTCATAAAGATTTTCAAGGGCTGCCCTACCCTCCTCAGTTTTTCCTGATTCAAATAGCAAAATTCCAAGCTTTGCATCTCTATCAATGCTTTTTCCGTGCTTGTCATTTAGTTTCTTTAAATGTGAAATTGCTTCGTTGTATTTTTCAGATTGCAGCGCAAGTTCAGAGTAAATATTAATATAACTTAATTCGTTGGGATCTTGTTCAGATAATTTTTTAAAAATAGCTCTAGCTTCATCCTTATTTTTTAACTGTAAAGCATTTCTACCTGCAGCTTCAAGCAATTCATATCGGGCCGGCTCTAATTCAAAGGCTTCTAAGTATAGCTTCATTGCTGCAAGAAAATCTCTATTAACTTTTTTTAGCTCAGCCAAAGCAATTATGTATTGAGTTTCAAGGGGGTTGTTTTTTCTGAGTATGGTGTAAGGCTCAACTGCTTCGCTATACTTTTTTTGCATAATAAGTTGGTCTGCCATCATCTTTAGTGCATCTTCGTCCTCAGGATCAAGCTCTAGGGCTTTTTTCAGATTTTTCATTGACAACTCAGGCTTTCCAATATTCCAATAGCTTTCTGCCAGCGCCGAGTAGATTGTCGCTACGTTTGGGTCCAATGCAAGTGCATCTTGAAATTCTAGTATCGCTTCGGCAAATTGCCCTTGGTTTAATAGAATTTGACCATTCATAAAAAATTGTAACGCTTCTGGATTAGGGTCTTTTGATTGCTTTTGAGGAAATGATTCTTTAGGTTTGAGATTCTTGACATTTGGGTTAGTGGATTGACAACTGGTCAGAATAAACAAGGTTAAGAATCCAATGTATACTGAAGACAAAAAACGTCTTTTATTAAATGAAAATTTTTTATTCGGCAATGCTCACTCCGTTTCCACCCTTAAGTTTAGTTTGATACATAGCTTTGTCTGCCTTTGCAATCAAGTCCTTGACGCTATCTGAATGCGCAGGATATCCAGACATACCTGCGCTAATTGTTAAGTTAACTGCAACTCCATCTTTGAGATATGTTTTCTTTGCGATCTTTTTTACAATTTTTTCAGCGAGAGGTATGCAATCTTTGATGTTAGTATTAACTAATATGACTGAAAATTCTTCACCACCATATCTGCCTACAATATCAATAGATCTTACATTTTTTGAAATTATTCTGCTTACTTCTTCAAGGACATAGTCTCCATAAAGATGTCCATATGTGTCATTCACAGATTTGAATTTATCTATATCAAAAAATATAAGTCCCATTTCATGGTCAAAGCGGTCAGATCTATTAATTTCCTTTTCAAACCTTTCAAGAAATGTTTTGTGGTTTAAAAGACCGGTAAGGCCGTCTCGAGTGGCTGATTGATTTAAGCTGTGGTGTAAGTTAATCCAGGTCAAGATTTTATTGACAACAGCAGTTAAGTTTTCTATTAACTCAACTTCCATTGATGAAAAAGGCTTATCAATTCTCTCAAGGGTTAAATTTCCAATTGCCTTACCCTCTGATCTGAGTGGAGAGCTTAGTATCATATCAAATACTACGCTTTCATCATGCTTCAAATCGAAGCGATTAATTTCAGGAAATTTCGATCTCCAATTTTGAATTTCTATGAGCTTGTTATCAATGTAAGATAGGCCTATTATGTTGTTTTGAGCATTAAATCGTTCATTTTTGTCAATATCTTCATTAAAACCATCTGATACAGAAACCTCTAGTTCGTTAGGCTGAAGAGTATCAAAGCAAATAGTCATCTTATCATAAGTAAAAATAGATCTTGCAACCCCAACAACGCTTTCAAGAAAATTTGATATTTCAGATTCTGGTTCAAAATTAATGTAAAGGCTTTGAATGCGATCGATATTTTGCTGACGTTTGATTTTAAATTCAGAATCTTCAATATCAGAGATTCCTTGATTTAAAATATTAACGAGTGTCGAAATAATTGATTTATCACTTGGGTTTATTTTTGAGAAATGATCGATAAAAACTGTAAGCATACCAATAACATTTTTTTCATACGTGATTGGAAAACCTATCAAGGATTCACTTCCTCGCCAATTTACCTTATCAATCAGCTCAGTCCAAAATGGACTGCTATCTTGCTTTTTGTTTTCAACTTTTATTTCATTTTTAGATAAAATTTCATTTAAAAAACTGTTTTCATAAGGCACCATTGGCTTGAATGCTGTTTTACCGGCAAATTGAGCTTCAAAAGACAATTCTTTTTGATTAATAAAGTATAAAGCAGCCGAATAATTTTCATTAACAGAATTAATTCCTTCGATAATTTGCTCAACAAGTTTTTTATATTTTGAATCATTTAAGCTTAAAGCTTTTGCATGATCAGAAATTACTTGAGTGTCAAAATCTGAAATATTTTGTTTTTTTGATTTTAGAATATTTGGAAATGCATAATGGATAAAAGTTAAAATCAATGCCCCAGTAGATATCCCTTTTAGAAGAATAATTGTAAAATTATTATTACTTGGTATAAAAAATAAAAATTGTATTAAGAAGAATAATACAATTACAGCAATTTGTTTGTAAAAAGACATGTCAGAAGATAAATATCTTCCAATACAAATACATTATATTCAAAAAATTTAAAAAAAAAGAAAAACCAACTTACCGCTGGTTTTTAACCAATTTTATTTTATCATTTAATTTTATATTTGATCCTGGTAGCCCTGTTGAATCTGAACTATCCGCCTCAAAGGCTGGGGACTCGTCATTTGCAACTTGCGTGGATTGGTTTAAGTCTGTTTTTTGATTAATTTCGTTAACAATACTAGACTGGGCTGAGCCAGTAAGATCTGGGAAGATATTTACTGAAATAGCAATAAAACAAACAAGAGCAGTTGATAGTAGAAAAGCATTTGAGGGTGAAAAACCGAATAATAGTGTTTTTTCATTTGTTTGTGATTTAATTCTTATGTTACTTTTTTCAGCTTCGATTCTTTTGAGTAGGTTTGGTAAAAATTCTTCTGAGGCCTTTTGGGGCCATGAAGTGTCGAGAAGATCAATCGTTTTTCGAACAGACTTAAGCAAGTCACGTGCCTCACTGTCTTTATCTAAAAAACTCTCAAATTTTCTGCGTTCTGATATACTTAACTGATTATCTAAATAATCAGAAATTTTATCTTCAAATTCATAACGATTCATTTTATAACTATACTCCTTGTTTTAAACATAATTTTTTAAATCTTTTTGTAACTGAAGTCGCGCCCTATTGATGCGTGATTTAACAGTTCCAAGTGGGACGTCAACTATTAAACTTATTTCTTCATAAGGGAGCTTTTCTAAATCTCTTAGAACGGTTACAACCTTGAAATGCTCCGGAAGCCTATCTATTGCTTCATGAATTTTGTCGTTTATAAAGCTTCTTTCAACGAGCTTTTGGGGGCTTACATCTCTCGAAGGAGGATCATAATCTCTATCCTCAGGGCCAAGTTGACTGTTATTGGTTACTTTTCTCGTTTTTTTCTTTCTCAACTCTGTTTTTGCAAAATTCCCAGCAATAGTATATATCCAGGTAGAAAACTTGGCGATATTCTTATAATAATGCTTGTGGGTGTAAAGTTTCAGCATTGTATCTTGAATAATATCTTCGGATTGATCACGATCATTCACTAACCTAAAAACGAAATTAATCAATTTATCTTTGTAGCGCTTGACCAGTTCGATGTATGCCTGTTCGTCGCCATCCTGGAAGCGGAGAATCAATTCCTCATCAGTGTATTGAAATTTGCTATCCATCTGAGGTTGTTGCGTAAATAAATTCTGTGATTGCTGATTCATCATCAATTTGTGAGTTTTTTAATTGTTTATCAATTTTTCCTAAACGTTTAAGAGCTGAGACAATTTCCTTTCCTGAATAATTTTTAGCAAATTGAGGTAATTGCCTTACAATGCTCGGCGATAATAAAGTAAAACTCTTTTTTACCTGATTTGTTCCACGAAATATTTTTAGGTAAAGCATCTCTTGATAAAATTCATTCATTGGCTTCAAAAGTTCAAGCATTGATGAATTCTTGGATACCAGTGATCTTCCTAGCTTGATTGATAAAAATGTTTCTCTCATTCCTAGGCTATTGAAAAGTTGATATTTTTTGTAACCTCTCGATGAGCTAAGAAATTCACTCACATTGTTAGCGGTAATTTCATTATCAGTGCCTAGATTTAAGCATAGTTTGTCAATCTCATTTTTAAGGTTAAAAAGCGAGTCTCCATATGCCTCTATAATTTTTTTTGTTATTTCTTGCGAAACGCTTGTTACGCCATTCTCATCCAAAAATAATCTGACCCATTTATTCATTTCATTTTCAAAAGGGGTTGAAACTGAAATCACACCAAGGCTAGAACTCAAGGACTTAAGAAATTTGTTTTTTAAACTGAAATCTTCATGAATGATTACAAGGTAATGCGACAGGTTGGGCTTTAAACAATAGTCCAAAAGCTCATCTCTAGTTTTTCCACGTAATGAATTTGGATTTCTAAGGATAAATATTTTTTTTGAAGAAAATAAATCCGCCTCGTTCAGCTTATTTATCACATCTTTTGAGCCAATGTCATCAACCAGAAGAATGTTTTTATTAACAGCTTCTTCAACAAAAATGTGACTCTCTAGCTTTTTAATAAAGAAATCCTGCAAAAACTGATCATTACCTATTAAAAGATAGACAGGTCTGATATTTCTGTTTGAAAAAGAAAAAATCGCTTCATTTAAATTCATATTTTTTGCGGTGGGTTTAGCCATATTATAACATTGAAAAAGAGATTACACCCATAATGATACAGTAAAATCCAAAATAATAAAGTTTTCCTCTTTCAAGCAATTTGATTAGCAATCTAAGGGCTAAATATCCGGACAAAAAAGATATGAGAACAATCGTAATTAACTGAGGCGTCATTGATTCCCTAATGACAGGATCTAAATCTAAAAAAGTTATAATTGTAGCTCCCAAGATGGCGGGAATAGCTAAAAGAAAAGAAAACTGAGCAGCATCTTTCTTTGGTATACCAAGAATTAATGCTGTTGTAATTGTCATTCCTGACCTAGAAACCCCAGGGATAATTGCTAAAGCTTGTGCAATTCCAATTAGAATTGCTTTTTTTGCGTCCAATGGTGAATGAATTTTATTTGATAAGAATGTTAAGAAAAGAAAAAGTCCAGTAAACACTAAAGCTAGTGCAACATGTTTTTGGGATTCAAAAATGGCTAAAATGAAAGATTTGAAATACAAAACAAATAATATTGATGGAAGAGTTGCAAGCAAAAGGATTGCAAAATATTTTTGAGTTTTCTTAGATCTAAGTGTGCTTATGATATGAATAATTTCACTTCTATAAACAATAAGAACACTGAATAAGGTACCTATGTGTGCAGCAACTTCAATTAAATTACCTGAAACGTTTATATTTAATAAAAATTGTACAATTACAAGGTGCCCTGAGCTACTTATGGGCAAAAACTCGGTGAGACCTTGTAAAGTACCAATGATTAAAGCATCAAAATAGCTCAAGAGCCTTTCCATCCCATGACTGCAAGCATTCTTCCTGCTGTCTCACCCTGCCTTCTATACGAAAAAAAACTGCTTCTATTGCAAAATGTGCAATGAGCATCGTTTAAAATTTTTCTCTTTTTTAAACCAAGTGATAATAAGTCAGAAATTATTATGCTTTTTAAGTCACAGCTATATTTCTTTCTACTCTTCCTTGACAGAAACTTAGGGTCAAAAAGATGTATTATGTTTTTTTCTATCTCAAAACAACAATGACCAATTGCTGGACCTAAAACTGCTTGAATATTTTCATTTTTACTTCCACTCATTTGAAATAAATCAATTGCATTTTTTACGATACTATTTACCGAACCTCTCCAGCCCGAGTGAACAAGTCCATAAAGCTTTGTCAAGGGGTCAAAAAGAAAAATTGGAACACAATCAGCAACCACTATTCCTAAGTTATAACTTTTTGATTCACTTACTAATCCATCAGTATCATTATATTTGAGTGACTTTTTGGCAAATTGAACATTTGAGGAGTGGGTTTGAGATGGGAATCTAAAATTTTCATATTTTAAATTGATGTCCTCAATAAAGTTTTTCTTGTTAGTATCTGATTTATAATTTCGATCGTTCGTTGAAAAAAGTGCTACCAAAGCTTTTTCATTAAAAAATTCAGAATAATCAATCATCTTAAAATGAGTTATGGATTTGTTTTTTGGACAACCATAAGCGTATCCATAGCAAGAACTCCAGCTTTTTGAAAGCTATTACCATTAAAGTTAATTAATTGAAAAGCTGAATTAATTTTATTGTTGCTTTCTAAAGGATAATAATTAAAACCTTTTCCTTCATACATTTCAATTTCTTGCAGTGAGTTTTTAAAACTGCTTCTAGACATATCATTTAAACTCAAACTAGTTAAAAACTCTGAGGTGAGATTTCCTAATTGATATTGATAGTAATTTTCAAAGCTAATTTCAAATGTATCAATGTCAGTAATATATAAATTAGATATTATCGACATTCCCCTAAGATGAGGGCCTATATTTTCTTTGGTTAAAATTTCAAGTTGCTGCCAGCTTGCGTTGCCAACAATTTTTGTTTCAAAATTATACATGGGTATTTGAGGACCAATGTATTCTAGATCTTGATGATTTATAGGTAAATAGATAGCTTGAATAGTTTTTAAAACAACTTTAGATGAATCGTTTGAACTCATACTTTTTTTATCAGGCTTTGGCAAATCAAAAAAATCATCAGCTGACACATCAAACAATGCATCAAGACTGTCAAGGTCCATTCCCAAAGCTACATCAAAAGTTTTTTTCTTTTCCTCCAATTCAAATGCTACTTTTCGAAGATATTTAAATTGTCTTCTCAAATTTTTTGGCTCGCCAGTATACCATTCTGTAGCTACAACGTTACCACCTAGCCTATTAACCTCATTAATAAATGCATCAATTTGTATCTCGGTTTTTTTATTAGCGGGAGCAACTACAGCGATACTATCAAGCCCAAGATGCTTAACGATATATTGGGCTGCAATTCTTCCCTCAACTGTATAACTTGAACTTAAAAGGAATGCATTTTGATTTATTTTTTTAACCTCAGTTTCATGTCTATTTGTTAATAAAACAGGTATGTCGGAATTATTTAATGAACTTAATAATGAAATAGACTCTGCATTATCAAGTGGAGAGATTATACCCATAAGCTGATCAACTGATTTTAGCTCATTTACAACTTTAATAGTTTCAATATTATCACTTTTAGTATCCTTAGCTAAAATCGAAAGTCTTTGATTATTAAATGAATTTGAATTTTGACCTTTTTCAAAACCCTTTAAAAAGTAATTACCCATATCAGAATCATCACCTGACAAAGGTACTGCTAGGCCAATTGTTAGAACTGGTGATGATGGTTTGTAAGACTCTCTAAGTAAGCTCTCCATTAAGTCTGAAAACTCATTAGAAAGCATAGAGGGGTCAATCTTTCCCAATGTTAAAGCGGCTGCATCAGGTAGACCATCCATAATTTGCGAAAACGCAATCGCTAGCAAGTGAATATTTACTGCACTGGGGTTAGATTCAAAAACCAAAAGCTCATCCAGCAAAGCTTGAGGTAATTTAATTTTAATAAGTTTTAAAAGTTTTTTATCTATTTTTATATCAAAGTCTTTATTATCATTTGACTGTTTTGCCCTCGAATACATTCGATATGCGGATTCGTAATTTGAGCTATTTACGTATAAATCACCCATACTTTCCATGATAAATGGCAGGAATGAGCTAGCTGGATAATCGGTAAAAAGTCTTTTTGCTGTAATCTTAGCAGCAGAAGATTTATTAAGTGCAACTTGAGATTTCAATAAGAGCAAAAGTGTTTTTTCATTAAAACCTTCATTGTTTAAGTCTATAATTTTAGAAGAGATTTCTTCAGCAATAGCAAATCTTCCATCATTGTAGCTAGAAACTGCTTCTTTAAACTGTCTTTCTGTCCTCTGGTTTTGCAACCAATTTTGAGCTAATCCGCTACTCAAAAAACTTAATAGAAGAATTAATTTTAATCTATACATAACAAATTAAATATACACTATTCTAATCATTTTTTGATTATAAACCTCAAGCGAGGTTAAGAGATAAGATTTTAAAATAAAAATTTATTTTATTGAAAAAAAATTCTTTCTAGTAGGGGGGGGTTGTGTCAAAATAATTGAACATACTCAAAAAGAGTTAACCCTACCTCAACAGAAACACCATCTTTTTCGATAAATTGGTAAAGTAATATTCCAATTATCAAAAATAAGGTGATTAGGCTAATTTTGGGGAAAATGTGGACTTTGATTTATTTTTGTTGGTCAATTAGGTGTTGCTAAGTTTTTTTCTTTGAAGTATTACTTCCCTCTCATCAAAACCTTGA
>MDSZ01031638.1_pt1 | contig 13634 bp, 14 predicted proteins | sample 811201 | NCBI WGS metagenome assembly MDSZ01 (sample SAMN05326647, study PRJNA326480) | marine metagenome | isolation source: seawater | place: Indian Ocean: North | collected 2010
AACCACCCAAATATGATAATATTTTATTGACAATATCTAAGCAAAATAAATGCTCAAATATAAGAAATATTTCAGTAAGCAAAAAATTTAAAAAATTTGAGCAATTTGTATCTAAATTGATAATAAAAAATATTCCTAAAACTTATCTTGAGTATTTTTTTGAAATTAATGAGCTTACAAAACAATCAAAGTTACCAAAAAAACCAGATGTGATTTTTACTACCAGAGGGATAAATAGAAATACAATAATGGATTTTTATATTGCATCAAAAACAAATGAAGGTTCAAAATTACTTATAGCGCAGCATGGGGGAAATTATGGACAGCATAAAGGTCATTGGGGCTCGAAACATGAGATTGAAATTTCAGACAAATTTTTATCCTGGGAAAATATAAAAACAGATAAAATTATACCTTTAGGTTTCATAAAAAAAATCAATAAGATAAATTATAATAAGAAAAACCAAATGATATTATTTGAGTCTAGAAATAGACTACTATATTCTCATGAATTTAAAGTAGATCAGGGTGCAATAAATAGCAAACTTTACTTTGATAAAATTGGTGCTTTTTTATCACTAATTAAAAAGAAGAAAATATATAATAATTTCTTCATTAAAAATAACTCTAAAAATTTTGGTTGGAATGAGAGAGATTTTTTTTATAAAAAAAATAAAAAAATTAATTTTCTAAACCCTAAACTAAAAACTTTTGACTTAATAAATAAGGCAAAAATATTAATCTACTCATTCCCATCCACAGGACACTTGGAATGTATTTCTGCTAATGCTCCAATGTTAATGTTTTATTTTAATGATTTAAGTTTGATGAATAATGAGACTAAATATTTTTTTAAAAAATTTATAAAATTTGGAATTCTTCATACTAAACCAGAAACTTTATATAAAAAGTTAGAACAAATTTATGATGATCCATATTCGTGGTGGAGCTCAAATGAAATACAAAGTTTAATTAAAAATTATTCTCTGAGATATTGTAGGCAAAATAATAATTTAATAGAAGATTTAATAAAAATAGTTAAATAATGATTATAAATTAGCGAATAATTTATTATATCGCTCTAAGGTTTTTTTGAAATTATACTTATCCAAATTTTTTTTCAGGATCAAATTGTTTTTATAAAATTTTTTTTTATTTCTTGTAAAATATAAAATTTTATTTGATAAACCTCTGTGACTTCCAATATTAAATTTATTGCTCACTATACTATTTGATAATATTTCCCTTGGTCCAGATTTACAATTCGAAGAAATTATTGGAAGATTATAAATAATACTTTCAATCAAAACATTTGGAAAACCTTCATATAGAGATGAGAGTATAAATAAATCACTTGATAAATAAAATTTACTTACATCTTTGTTTTCTTTTAATAATTTAACTTCGTTTCTCAGGTTATTATTATTAATAAAATCTTTTAAAGTTGCGTACTGTGAACCACTGCCTATAATTTTTAATTTAATTTTAACTTTATTTTTTACAATCTTTATTGCCTTCAATAATGTAATTTGATCTTTTTGTTTTTCTAATCTACCTATACTCAAAATATTAATAAACTTATTTCTATTTAATCTTTTTTTTTTTATATTTTGAAATTTAAATAAATTATAAAATGTAAAAACCTTTGAATTTATAAATTGAGATAAATCATTTGATGATTCTTTGGAATTAGTAATTATTCTATCAAATTTTGGATAAAATAATTTAATCAAAGTTTTTAAAATTATTTTTTTTATTTTATCCTTAAAATCGAAATAAAAGCTTAACTCGCTAATATGATTTCTTTCATATCCAATTATTTTAACTTTATTCCCTAAACCTATTATGGAAACAAACGAAAGAATATTAGCAAAATTTTGATTTGAAAAAATAATAATTTTTTTATAGTTTTTTTTTAAATTTTCTTTAATTATTTTCCTAAATTTTAAAATTCCAAATATTGATCTAGTGGAATTTAAATTATAAATATTCACATAAGAATTTAAAGATACTGTATTTTTTTTTCTTTTAATGCATATAAAATCAATCGAATAATATTTGTTATTTAAATTGTTGATAACTTTAGCAATTGATAGATCCGCCCCCCCAATCGAAGAGTATGGATGAAAAAAAATAATTTTAATTTTTTGATTATTCATATTGATGAATATTATATATTTGACTTGTAATTAAAAGATTTTAGTTATAATTACTTTAAGATTATTTATGTATTTAGTTTCAGGCTCAGCTGGTTTTATTGGTTTTAGTATTTGTTTAGAGTTACTTAAAAAGAAAAAAAAAGTTATCGGTATCGATAATTTAAATGATTATTATGATATAAAGCTAAAAAAAAAGAGAAATAAAATTTTAAAAAGTTTTAAAAATTATTTTTTCCATAAAATTAATATAATTAATCAACCTAATGTTAATAAAATTTTTAAAACATATAAAATCGATAAAGTAATTCATTTAGCAGCACAGGCTGGGGTAAGATATTCCATTAAATTTCCAGAAAAATATATAGATACAAATATAAAAGGTTTTTTTAATATTATTGAAGCCTCAAAAAGACATAATATTAAACATTTTTTATATGCAAGTACAAGTAGTGTTTATGGATCGCTGACCAACTTTCCATACAAAGAAAATTCTTCAGCATCTCATCCAGCACAAATTTATGCTGCAACAAAAAGATCAAATGAGTTAATAGCTCACTCATATAGCTCGCTTTATAAACTTCCAACTACTGGATTAAGATTTTTCACAGTCTACGGACCATGGGGGAGGCCAGATATGGCTTTAAATCAATTTGTTAGTAATATTAAAAAAAATAAAACTATAGAGGTATTTAATTATGGAAATCACTATAGAGATTTTTCTTATATTGATGATATCGTAAAAATAACATTATCAATCTCAAATAAGACTCCTAAAAACAATTATAAATGGAATAGAAATAAACCAAATACAAAGTCAAGTTACTGTCCATATAGAATTATTAATTTAGGAGGAAATAATCCAATAAAATTAACTCAGTTCATTAAATTAATTGAAAAAAAATTAAATAAAAAAGCTAAAATTAAATATTTGCCACTTCAAAAAGGAGATATGATAAAAACACAAGCCAGTTCCAAATGGTGTGAGGAAATAACAAGTACTTTTCCAAAAATTAAACCTTCATATGGAATATCTAAATTTATAGATTGGCACAATAATTATTATAAATGATATGAAAAAAAATCTCTATTTAATTGGGAGATCTGGATTAGTATCTAAATATTTAAAAAAAAATTTCAAATTTAAAACTATTTATTCCTTAAGGAATATTAATAAAATCCGCTTAATTAAGAAAAAAAATAATCAAAGAAATATTTTTATATTGCTCAGTCAACCAGGGGGAATTAGTTTTTGTGAAGAAAACCCAAAAAAAGTTTCTTTATTTTTAAAAAAGATTGATATTTTGCTTAAAAAAATTAATTATGACTCAGAATTTATTTTTTTATCATCAGATGCTGTATATAGTAAAAAACTAAAATACGGAAAACTTAAACTTAAAATTGAGAAAAAAATAATAAAGAAATTCAAAAAAACCTTAATCTTAAGATGCTGTAAAATTTTTAGTCAAAATTTAATTGACAAGACAGAGTATTTTAAAGTTTATAAAACAATTAAAAGCAACAGAAATTATAAGGCTTTTTACGATCAGTATTGTCATTATATAGAAATAAATAAATTAATTAAAATTTTCAAAAAAATTATATCATCAAACAAAAATAAATTTGGAATTTTGGATATCTTTGATGATAAAATTTATATATCAAGATATGAATTTGCAAAAAAGGTAGCTTTAAGAGAAAAACTTAATTTTAACTACCTAAAAAAAGTAAGTATTTCCAATTCGAATTTACCATTGCCTAAAAAACTATTATTAAGAAAAAAAATTAGGTCTTTTTAATAAAAATATTTTTATTTTTTTTATAAAGATTGTTTAATTCTTCATAAAAATCATCATATTTATAAACAATTACATTGGACTGATTGAGTTTTTTAATTCTCAGCATTTTTTTCTTTTCAATTTTCTTTAAAACTTTAGCAAATGTAAAAAAATGCTCTTTTTTATTAACATTTTTTCTTAAATAAGCTTTATAACCAGTTTTAATATATTTATTTCCTCTATAAACCCTCGTAGGAAATCTTTTATCATATCTATATTTTGCATTATTAATTTGTTCAATATGATGAACTAAAGTGTTTCCTTGATTTAACGGTCTAAAAAAATTTAAAAAGGATGTTCTTTTTTTATATAATCTCTCATGAACAGAGTCCTTTCCAAAAGCAGAAATTCCAATATTTCGGACTATCTTTCTATTTTTACCTATAGCAATAAATGAAAATAGGGGATGTTCAGATCTCTCAAATTTTATTTTTTTCATAATGAAATTTCCCAACAATCCAACTCCAGATTTAGTTTTGCATACATCAAAACTTCCACTGACCGTATATGAAAATGATGGAACAACACAAGTAATTCCTTTATCAGTAAAAAGTCTTAAAAATTTTTTAATATAGAGTTCTGGATTTGATTTATAAAAACTTATAAATATTCTAAAATCACTGTAAATATAAACATATTTAGATTTATACAGTCCTGATTTCTTAAAAAAATTATTCAAACTTTTAATCATTTAGAATGTTTTTACTGCTAAAATTTTATTTTTAATTGCTAGGATAAAGTTATTTTTTTTCATTTTTATAATTTTTGAATTAGAAGGAAAATAAATTTTTCTTTTATTTATAATATTATACTCAAATATAATTTTTTTTTGTTTATTATAAATAAAAAAAACTTTCCCCCAGGAGTTTTCGAATGGTCCAGAATAACTTGATCTAAAAATTTTATCAAAATCTTTGAAGGAAGTATCTTTATTTATTAGCCCCTTGTTAGGTATATATTTTGGGAAATATTTTTTTTTACTTATATCATTTTTATACATCTTAATAGTTTTGTTTTTATAAATATGAATAATAAATTTTTTTACCATATCGATAGTTGCAAATTTGAGTTTAAGCATCAATGAAATAAGAGTTTCCTTTTTTACATTTATACTAATTTTTTTTTTTAAATATTATTTTTCCTTCATCAATCTTTTGTTTCATTTTATGCAATGTGACAGCTGTGCTTTTTTCTTGGTTATATATTGCACCAGATACACAATTTTTACCCGGGTATAAAGGAAGAAGACCGGGATGAAAATTAAAACATTTATAATTAAATTTTTTTAAAATTTTTTTATCTATGATTAGATTAGAGAAAATACTAATTAATATATATTCTATATCTTTATTATTTTTATATTTAATTTCATTAATCCTATGATTATTAGATGAAGAAAATGAGATATCATTAATTTTACATATTTTTCTTATAATTAAATTGTAATTTTTATTTGAGCTAATGACGTGACTTATATCAATTATTTTTAATTTTAATATTTCTTTAAAACATTCTAGACCTGTTGACTCTCCTATTATAAAAATAAATTTTTTATTCTTCATAAAATCTTTTTTGAATATTATTGCGGTCAATTTTAAAATTTAAATTTAAAGGAAATTTTTCAAAAAATTTAATTTTCTTTGGCATAGAATATTGTGGAAGATGTTGAGATAAAATATTTTTAATTTTTTCAATTGATATAATTTTTTTTGTTTCAATAGCTAGACAAAGCATTTTTTGTCCATAGTTTTCCAAAGCAAAAACTAATGAATTAGATATATTATCAATTTTATTAACAATATTTTGAATTTCCAAGGTATCAACTCTATAACCAGAAATTTTTACAGTATTATCTTTTCGACCTAAGATATATAAGTATCCTTTACTGTCAAAGTAACCAATATCACCAGTGAGATATGAACTTTTGCCGTTTAATTCTATAAAATTTCTTTTATTTTTTATGTGCCCTAGATAACCAGAGGCAACACATTTACCCGACATACAAATTTCACCAATTTCTTTTTTCTTTAAAATTTTTTTATTTTTAATTATGTTTATTTCCATTTCTTTTTGAGATTTACCAACTGGTTGGTTTTTACCTATTAATAAGTTTTTAATATCTTTATTCTTAATTTTATACATTGTATTTACAATTGAGGTTTCTGTTGGACCCCAAACATTAATGATTTCAGATGATGTATTATTTTTCCAATACAAAATATCCTTGGGTGGAAAAAAGTCACCTCCAGAAATAATTCTCTTTATTCGATTTTTTTTTTTTAATAGATCAAATTTCATAAAACTTGAAAAAAAAGTAGGTACTGAAAATATTGATGTTACTTTATTTTTATTAATCTCTTTTAATGATAAAAATGGATCAGAAGGGTTAGAAAATATATAACTTGGCACGTTAAAGAAAAGTCCAGAAAATACATCAAACATAGAAATATCGAATGAGAATTGTGTGGCTATCCCAATTTTTTGTTTAGACCAATGAAGATATTTTTTTGACCATAATAAAGTATTATGAATATTTGCATATGATAATTTTACACCTTTTGGTGATCCAGTTGATCCTGAAGTAAATAGAACATAAAAAATATCATTAAAATTATCATATTTATAAGGAATATTGATTTTTGTATTTTTTAAATTTGCTAATGAATAAATTTTATTAATTTTAATTTCTTTTAAATTTAATAATTTTGAAAGATTTTTATTAGAGCAATTTATAATATATTTTGAACTTAACGCCTGACTCATTTTTTGGATTCTTTTGTATGGCAATGAAGGTGAGATTGGACAAAAAGTTTTTTTTGATAATATTACAGATAAAATCGCAATAAGGCTGTCTATATTTCTATCAATTAATATTGGTATATAATTACCTTTAAATAAATTTATCGTTTCAACATTACTTAAACTTACTTTTAATAATTGTCCAAAGGTAATACTATTTTTAGTGTCCTCAAATATTTTTAAATTTGAGTTTTTTTTGGCATTTTCTAAAATTTTTTCAACTAACAGATTTTTTTGATTTTTTCTCATTTGTTAAAAATTCAATAAAAATATTATTATTATAAAAAAAGGCAGTTTTTAATTTACCACCAAAACAAGGGATATTAGGATTAAATTTTTTTATGAATGTATAATTTTTTTTTGATTTATATTTTTTTAATACTTGATGAAAATTTTTTACATAATAAGCTAGATGATGAATTGAGGCGCCATTTTTCTTATAGTAATTATATACTGTTGATTTTTTACTCTGTGGAATTATAAATTCATACCACAAACTATCACGGTTATTTAAGCCAATAATAATTTTATTTTTTTGAACTTTGTCAATATAAATAAATTTTTTCTTTGGAGAAAAAAAAAATTTGTTAATATCATTTTCACGACATACAAATCCAATATGGTGCATTTTCATGATAAAATATTAATAAGTTTATTGTAGTTATTAAATTTATTATAGATTTTTGGATTTGATATTAATATTTTTTTTCCAGTTTTCTTTTCAATAATAGAGGCAAGTGTTAATAAATCTAAAGAGTCAATAATCCCATCCTTAACCAAATTTCTTTTATCAATATTTTTTAATATAGATTTCCCTTCCTTTTTTACTAAGAAATTATCCACAATACCTTTTACTAATGTATTATTTAATAATTTTTTTTTCATATAAGAATTTTTTTGTTCAAAAGTTGAACAAAGTATAGTATTCATTCTTCAATCTGTAAAGAATTAATTCTTTATATATGTGCAGATAATTAAATGATATTGTAATAATAAAATTGAATAATGATAACAGTAAAAAAATTTTATAATTTGGCAAAAAAAGATCTATTCCCGTTATGCAGAAGTATAACCGGCAAAGGAACCTTAAAAACTTTGAATATTATAAAAGAAAATTTCAATGAATTAAAAATAAAAAATATCAAATCTGGGACAAAAGTATTTGATTGGAAAATACCCAATCAATGGGAGGTAAAAGACGCACATCTATCTGACAAGTATGGAAAAAGAATAATTGATTTTAAAAATAATAATCTTCATTTAGTAGGGTATTCAAATCCATTTAAAAAAAAAATTGTCCTTAAAAAACTTTTAAAACATTTGCATTCAATTCCAAAGCAACCCAATGCTATTCCATATGTTACTGCCTATTATAAAAAATATTGGGGTTTTTGTTTAACTCATAATCAAAAAAAAAAAATTTTAAAAAATTATAAATATAATGATAAATTCATCGTTAATATTAATTCTTCACTTAATCAAAATGGTAAACTAAATTATGGAGAATTAGTTATTAAAGGAAAATCTAAACAAGAAATTTTAATCTCTACCTATGTTTGTCACCCATCTATGGCAAATAATGAATTATCTGGACCAATTGTTGCTATGAGTTTAATTGAATTCTTCAAAAAAAGAAAAAATCAAAAGACGCTAAGGTTTCTTTTCATACCTGAAACAATTGGTTCTATAGCTTATCTATCAAGAAATTTAAATTATTTAAAAAACAATTTATGTGGTGGCTATGTTCTCACCTGTATTGGGGATGATAGACAACATTCTTGTATGTTATCAAAATATGGAAATTCATTGAGCGATAAATCACTTTTAGAGTCGTATAAATTAAATAAAATAAAATTTAAAAAATATTCATTTTTACATAGAGGATCTGATGAGAGACAGTATAATTCTCCAGGAGTAGATTTGCCCATCTCTTCAATATTCAGAACAAAATACGGTGAATATCCAGAATATCATACATCTTTAGATAATTTTAAAAAGGTAGTTAGTTTAAAAGGGCTAAATGGAGGATTTAAAGTTGCTAGAGATGCGATCAATATTTTACAAAAAAAAAAAATACCTAAAAATCTGATTTTATGCGAACCTTCTTTAAGTAAAAGAAAGTTATATCCAGCAATTTCTAAAAAAAACAATAAAGATTTAAGACTCGGTCAGGAAATTTTAGATTTTCTGCAATATGCAGATGGAAAAAATGACTTAAATGATATTTCAAAGTTAATTCATTTAAATTATAAAAAAACATATAAAATTTGTGAAATTTTATTAAGAAATAAAATAATTTCTGTATGATTTATTTTTTAGGTTAATAAAATTATGATATCTTATTAAAATGAATGAATTAAATTTAAATAATTTAAAAGTAATAGAAAAAATTTCTGATCCATATCCAATTATTATTTACTCAAATTTACTAAATGAACCTCAAATACATGATTTAGAAAAATGCTTATCAATGAAAGAAATGACCTACGATAAAACTGTTATGGGCAACAGAAAGACTTTATTAAAAGGAACAGATAATTTTGAGCAATTTATAAATAGAAATGAGATTGGTCAAAAAATTAATAATTTTTTTGAAAATATTGAGGTATTTAATTTTTTTTACAAAAATTTACAAAGATTAAATTTGAGAAACTCCGAACATTTTGATTTTAAAAATAAAAATTTTAAATTTCTAAAAAATTATATAAAAAGGAATAATAGCTTATCGTTTAGATTAAAAAATAAATTTACCAAAACGTTAATATCAATTAAAAAATCTTGTGGAGTTTACTGTGACTTTGATTTTTCCGCTGCAGGAGAAGGCTATGAAAGAGAACCACATCACGATGTAGAGGAAAGAATTGTAAATTTTTTATACTATGTAAATGATTTTGATGGTTTGAATGGAGGAAATTTCCAAATATTTAAATATAAAAATAAACCAGTTAATTATTTAAGACAGCCTGATCTTAATGATGTTGAAATATTAAAAAATCTTAAACCTCAAAAAGGTCATTTAGTAACTTTTTTATCTACACCAAGCTCGCTTCATGGTGTTGATACAATTAAATCGACAATGGAAAAAAGATATTTCTTTTATGGCAGCTATACATCTATTAATAAAGTTGATTGGAAAAAAATAATTTAAAATGATACTTGTTACTGGGGGTCAGGGATATATAGGCTCTTTCACACTAAAATTATTAACTAAAAAAAAAGCAATATCTTTAGATAATTATTCAAGAGGAAATCGTTTTGTCAAAAAATTTTCAAAAAATATTTGTACAAATATACAAAACAAAAAAAAAATCATAGAGGTTATAAGGAGATATAAAATAGAAACCATTATTCATCTAGCAAGTTTCACTTGTGTTAGAGAAAGTAAAAAAAAACCAAATATTTACAAAAAAAATAATTTTATTAATCAAATAACTTTTTTAAATCAAATAGTTCAATTAGGAGTTAAAAAGATTATTTTCTCCAGCAGTTATTCTGCACAAGGATTTAACAAAAACAATAGTGTTAATTTTTCACCATATGCTAAATATAAGTTTTTACTTGAAAAATACCTGGAGACCGTTAGCAAAAATCAAAATATCAAGGTCATTGTATTAAGATATCCCAATGTGGCTGGATCGAGCTCAGATGGAACTTTGGGTGAAAGAAACGATAAAATTACAAGAATTTTTCCTACCTTTTTTAAAAATATTACCAAAAACAAAACAACAACAATTTATTATGATTTTAAAACTAAAACCTTTCCATTTAGAAATTATATTCATGTCGAAGATATTGCCAGATTAAATTTATTAGCAACTCATTATATAAAAAAAATGAAAAAAAATTATTTGCTTATAAATATTAACAACAAAAAAAGGTTTTCTAATAAAGATATTTTTGATTTAATGAGCAAAAAATTAAAAAAAGGCAAGTTTATAATAAAAAAAATAAGCAAATTTGAAAAAACTAAACCTTTATATATTAACGATACTAAACAATTGAACAAACTTATGTGGAAACCAAAAAAATCATCTATAGAAAAAATAATAAATTCAAATATTAAATGGTATAGAAGAATTTTGCACAATTAACCTAAATTATAGATTTATATAAATCTACTATCTTTTTAGTATTCAAAAATAAATCAAATTTATTTATGTGGTTTTTTATTAATTCTTTTTCTTTGTTTATTGTAAATTCTTTTAACTTAAAAATTTTATTTGCAAATTGTTTAAAATCAAAATTATCTACTATAAAACCATTGTGCCCATCTAAAACAATTTCATCACCACCTCTTGTATTAAAAGTAATTATTGGAAGATTGCTTGAAATAGCATCTATAACTACAAGTGGAGATCCTTCTACTCTAGAAAGATTTACATATACATGACTTTTTTGATAATATTCTATTAAATTAGAGTGAGGGAAATAAGTCTCATCATTATTTTCTATTTGATTAACAATTTCAAAATTTGAAAGATTTTTTTTTATAAATTGGTTCTGAAGCAATGTATTAGAATTTCTTCCAATTATTATCCACCTAAATTCTGTTATTTTTTTTAATTCTTCTGCGACTTTTACTACGAGATCGAATCCTTTTTTTTTTTCAGCATATCTACCAATTGTCAACATAGTAAGTTTTTCTTCTTTCGTTTTTTTAAAAGTACTAATTTTTTCATAATGAGAACAATTTGGAATGATATTTATTTTTTTTTCTTCAATATCAAAGTTTAATAGCTCTTTAGAAATACTTATTGAAATTGCTTGAAAACAGTCAACTTTTTGAAAAACTTTTTTTATATAATTATCATATTTTTTATCAAGACGATAACCATAACCAATTTCATGATCAATTTGTATATCAGCACCTTGAAGAGTCACCATTACTTTTTGATTTAGCTTTTTAAGTACTTCAATATAGATTAAGGTTTTATAATTTACTGAATGAAAGTGCCAAATATCATAGTTCTGATAAAATATAATTTTTTTAAAGTAAAGTTTTAGCAAAAAGGTGAAGTTCAAATTGAAATAGTATTTAAATAAAAAAACAAAACTTATTAGAAATTTATTTAATTGAAAAATTTTGTAATTTCCATTATTTACTGATATCTTATTTAAAAGCATAATTTCAACCTCATGACCTTCTTCAATTAGCTTATTTGCAAAATTATGAGTTTGAATTTCAGCGCCGCCTATGTAAGGTAAAAATGTTGATGGAATAAAAGCAATTTTCATAATTTATTTAAAAAAACTTAATATTTTTTTTAAAAAGAAGTAGTTTATATATATAAAAAATATTGAAATAACTTTAAAAAAATTCTCTCCATTAGATAATCTTATTTTAATTTCCTCAATATTTTTTTTAAAAAAACCCACTCTTGATGAAGCTCCATACATATTGAACTTTCCAAATACTTCATATTGTTTTGTAGATATGCCTAAATAGTTTTTATTTTTAATTAATCTATAAAATAAATCTCTATCTGCAGAATAATTGAATTTTATATTGTATTTTCCAATCTTTTTTTGAGTTTTATTTTTAATAAAAAAACTAACCGAATGAGATGGGTAAATATTAAATGTATACCATAGTTTTTGAGGAAAAAAATTATGATAAACTCTGCTTTTGTAAACACTTCCAAAAAGGTAATCAATTTTTGTTTTATTAAAATATTTGGCAACAATTTTTAATGTATTTTTAAAAAAAATATCATCTGAATTTAATATTCCTATTATTTCACCAGTGCAATGTTTCAAACCAATATTCATTGCATCATAAATTCCTTTATCTTTTTTTGAATGCCAATATTTAATTTTGTTTTCCTTTTTTTTTATAATTTCTACAGTTTTATCTGTTGAGCCCCCATCAATTAAAATATATTCAATTTTATTTTTTGGATACTTTTGATTTATTACACTATTCATGCACCTTAAGATCGTTTTTTCGCTATTCAAACATACGGTTATTATTGAAATTTTTGGATAATGTTTGGTATCCAATCTATTTATTTTTTTTCTCATTGATTTTTTTTAAAATATTTTTAACTTGGTAATAAAAGTTTTTCTTCGCAAATTCAAAGTATAATCGACTTTTTTTAGCACATTTTTGATCAGATAATTTATCTCCTATCATAAAGCTTTTTTTTATATCTATAGGCCATTTTTTTAATAATTGATTAATCATTAAATTATTAGGCTTTCTACTTTTATGGTTTTTTGAAAATTTTTTAATTATCCCTTTTGGATGGTAAGGACTGTATTTAATTTCATCTATTTTTATTTTTTTTTTTTTAAGTTCACTCCTAAGATATTTATGTAATGATATTAAATCTTTTTCTGCAAAAAGTCCTCTAGCAATTCCCGATTGATTAGTAACAATAAATATTCTAATTTTTTCTTTAGTTAGATATTGTAAACCTTTAATTACACCTGTTCTGAATTTGAAATCTTTATACTTATAGATATATCCGTAGTCATAATTAATAACCCCATCTCTATCTAAAAATGCGGCCGGTTTTTTTTTCATATTTAAGAGCTTATTTTTTTTTTGGTTTTTTATTTTTTTTAAAACCACCTAAATATTCTGGTAAACTTTTTTTTATATGCCATGAAAAATTCATATATTTAAAAAAATACCAGGGTTTATTAATTCCATTGTTAAATGTGTATCTTTTTTGGTTTGTATTTAAGTTCATTGCGTGAGCAAATTCAGTTGGATTAGTTTCGATATCAAAATAACCATCGCAATAAGATAATAAAAATGTTTCGTACAAAATATCTCTTCCTAGTTTATATCTATGTAATGTTCTAGGATAGGTTTTCCAAACATCTAAATTATTTA